>Ga0209374_1001323_pt1 | contig 24463 bp, 21 predicted proteins | sample SaaInlLV_DNA_10m_FD_184683 | JGI IMG/M metagenome (GOLD analysis project Ga0209374, IMG submission 184683) | Marine microbial communities from expanding oxygen minimum zones in the Saanich Inlet - SI075_LV_DNA_10m (SPAdes) (version 2) | ecosystem: Environmental > Aquatic > Marine > Unclassified ... | reverse complement strand
ACGGCGTCTGCGAGCATTCCTTTTGAATTTCGCGGTGAAGGTCAAGAATATTTTAAGATTTGGAACGTAAATCTCTCGCTTACGATTATAACCTTGGGCATTTATTCAGCTTGGGCCAAGGTTCGGAGACTTCAATACTTTTATTCAAACGTTTATCTCAGCGGCGAAAGTTTTCGCTACTTGGCTGAGCCCATCCAAATCCTCAAGGGCAGGCTTATTGCGGTACCAATTTTCATCATCTATATCGTGGGCGCTGAGCTTTACCCTACGGCCGGTTTATTGATGGCAATTTTATTGTTAGCGGCAACACCCTACTTGGTGATTCGCTCCCTTGTTTTCAGCCTTGGAATGACCAGCTATAAGAACGTTCGCTTTCGCTTTGGGGCCTCACAAAAAGAAGCGTTCATGGCAGTTTTAGTCTGGCCCGTTCTTGGTCTACTGACCCTAGGTCTTTTACTCCCACTTTCCGTTCTAAAAGGACATCAGTTTATGGTGCGCAATAGTGCTTTTGGGACCACTTCATTCAATTATGAAACCTCTGCGTGGGCTTACGGCCGCATTTACTTAGCGTTCTTAGCCATTCTTTTTTTAACGGGGGTCATCAGCGGTGGGTTTAGTCTCCTCTTTGCACCTGCAAGCCTTATAACAGCCGGCCTAGGATATTTGATTGCCTTTGGCTACTTAACTGTGAAGATAACCAACCTGTATTACCCCTCAGCAGGACTCGGTGCTCACGGCTTTGAAGCCGATCTAGAACTGCCGGGATATCTACAAATTTTCGTTTCCAACACATTATTCATTGTAATGACACTGGGCTTGTACCTCCCTTTTGCTCAAGTACGCATGGCAAAATATAAAGCCGCGCACATTAAATTTGTTCCCCGGGGACCGATAGATGACTTTGTGGCTACGGAGCAAGGTCAGGTGAATGCCTTGGGAGAGGAAATGGGTGAGGTGTTTGATTTTGATATCGGAGGAGTATAAATCCTTGGAGCACGCAGCGCCTTACCTTCGGACAGCAGGAACCATTGCACATGGTTGAGGGTCGATTCGCGACTGGTGAAACCGCGCAACTTTTAGAGGCAACCCTTACACTAGAAGGAACCTCGTTAATCGTCCGCGATCGGTCTGGCGCTATACTTTGCAGAAGCCCTAAAAATAAAGTGTCACTCTCTTCTCGTCTCGGTAAAACGCCTCGCACGGTCACGTTTCATGGCGACCGCCCGTATCCGACCTTCGAAACTGATAATCATGCCGGCATCGAAGCGATAGTTACAGGGCAAGAGGGCACGCGGGGATTTTTGCATAAACTAGAATCCAATCTCGGCTTAGCCGCTTGTGCGACAGCGTTAACGCTAGGTTTCGCTATTTGGCTAGCCGTTTATGCAGTGCCTGCTGGCGCAAAATTAGTTGCATTAGCTTTGCCCGATGCGTTTCTGAACAACGCAGAAACCCATACCCTATATCTGTTAGACAACACTTACTTCGCGCCCAGCGAACTCAGTTCTGATGATAAGGCGAGAGTTCGGCTTATGCTGGCACCGCATTTTGAGCACCAGACCCAATCCATATATTTTCGCAGCTGGATTCCAAACGCTTTTGCGCTCCCTAATGGAAGCATTGTTGTTACCGACGAGCTCATACAGCTCGCGGAAAACGATGAAGAGCTTATCGCCATTGTTTATCACGAGCTTGGACACGTGGCGCAACGGCATTTAATCCGTCGAACACTGCAAGACTCCGCACTGTTAATTGGACTATTTTTACTGACTGGTGACCTCGGTGGGGCTGATTTTTTATCGGGCATCACAGTGACGCTAGCAGATCTGGCCTATTCGAGAGAGTTTGAACGCGAAGCTGATATCCATGCATTGGCAGGATTGATCGCTGCAGGCATCAGCAAACATCATTACCGAAATATTTTACTAAAACTCGATGCTTGGTATGCAGATAACTCTGACGGCATAGGGAACTCGCTGAGCCCTCTTAAATACCTCTCTACCCACCCACAAACCTCCGAGCGCATCGAAGCAATTGATGCCTATCAAAGCACTCACTAAATCCAGATCAACATGCCGCCACGTCCACCCATTAGCCCTAAGAAGCGCAAAGAACGCTATCTAGACGTCCTCAGAGACACGATGGCTAAGCTGTAGATATGGTGAAGCCAAGCCCCCTGCCCAATCAGAAGCTTTGGCATGAGATCACAATAGATGATACCAGCCAATCCACACTCCCCCATCAGTGCCCCGGGCCGCTATCAGTATCTATTATTTATTAGTTGTGGGTGTGGAGACATATCAGAAGGCGGTTGAGGATCTAAAAGACAGAATAGCGAAGTGCTATGTGAACTTAGATTGGTTGAGGTTAGTTGATAAAGACTAAGACAGATTCTCAAAACGACTAAGTCCTGACAGTTTAGATGTGCCGCATGGAGACATCACATAAAAACTGAGGTTGGTTGAATGAAAACCTTCTTAGTGATTTGCCTAACACTTACTTTAATTGCGTGTGGTCCATCGCAGGATTAGAAACGAATAACGATGAGTCGATAAAATGTGTTTGAGAAATTAGAAAATGATACGAAAAACCTTATGGATATTGTTACCGCTGACACTGCTGCTGGCTGCATGCGACCCGAACAAGATATTTGGAACGAGAGTAACTCCGCCGAAGGAACAACCAAAGCCAGTTGAGTACCAACTGTTTAGCCCCACCGTAGCAATCGCAGGCGGCACTCCTGCTAAACCTGTGAAGGTTGTCTCTGCTGGTGAGAAAAAGTACGCAGGTTGTGCTGCCTGTCACGGTGGAAATGGTGAAGGTGGAGTTGGTCCTAAGCTACAAGGACAATCACTCTCCTATATCAAAGGGCGATTGACTGCATATAAAAATAGAGAAAAGGTTGGCAGACAATCCGTAATGATGTGGAGTCAAGCCAGTTTATTGAGTGATGCAGACATTAATGATTTGTCGGACTATATCAGTGAAAATTTTTAGAAGTCTAAGAGCTGTCACCCTGCGATAGAGATGCTCAATACGCCTAAAATGGGACTTTGATCCAGCATTCTTTGCGGAGCCCCCAGTTTGTAGACAGTGTGCTTAGTAATTTGAAACCAAAAAGAGGCAGGGGTAGGCAAAGCGAGTCGATATGCGGATAATTTCAGGCAAGATAGTGAGCAGCCGGTTATCGATCCTGGCTATGCGGGTCACGTGAACTAGAGCGTTGGTCAGATGGATAAACGTACTTCTTACTTTGGACTTTCGGCGACTTTTTTGTTCGCGCTCTGGTCTTTTGGGAATGGGCTTCACAGAGATTATGCTGGATTGAGTGACTATCTTTTCTTCATTCTTCTTACTTTGCCGTTGGTTGTTTTTGGCATTCCGCTGATTAAGAAGAGCAGAGAAGGCGAGGAATAATGAGAGGAACCGAGACCTTAAAACCTTGCACGTGATCAACCAGACGATTGATCGGTAAGACTTAGCATTGGGTTTTGTTTTGAGGCTTTTGCGGCGTTCGTAGCGTCTAGGCTCGCCGAAAAAAATCTACGAAAAACTAAGCGGGGACTCTAACATCCATATACTCAGGCTTCACGTTCTCAAATGAAGCGCCCGTCAGTCCACGCTGGCATCTTCCAGCACGCCCTGTAATACCTCGTTTTGAACTCCCTTCTTCAAGCTACCAAGGGTTTTTTTAGTGCAGGGTAAGCCGTCCGGGTAGGCAACCATCCCACTTCAAACGGAAATAGATGACCGCTGCTTTTGACGCTGTGTAAGCGATGTGCATATTGCAGCAGCTGAACCTACAAGCACACAACCTAACCTCGCTTATTCTGCGGGAACACGCTCCTTGATATAAGCCTCAACTTCTTCAGCCGTATCCCGTTCAGCGCCACTTCCAATAGCACCTGAGATCAAAGAAGTACCAGAGAATCCAAACAAGTAACGTATCAACAACAGACCGTCTGAAAGCGGCTTAGACTCGCCATCACCATCAATGTCAAAGACACCAACTTCCAAAACGGGACCAGTCTCTTCCGTTAGACCAAACGCAGATGGATCCGAGATCACTTCACCCACGCCCTCTTGTCTAGCTGCCTCCCGCACATTTCTTTCTGCATTATCCCCAAGGCCATTGTTGTTTGCATCTGTGTCTTCTTGAATATCTAACGGGAAGGCGTCATCAGCATTTACAGTTCCATCACCGTCGATATCATCATCGGTATTGTTACCTTTTCCATCGCCATCAGTATCACGTGACTCACTAACGTCTAAGGGAAAGGCATCATCCAAGTCGCCAATCCCATCATTGTCGTCGTCAAGGTCACTGGTCATTCCTATGTCCAGACAATCTTGATTACAGTCGTTCGGATAACCATCACCGTCGGTGTCTGTGAGTGCACCTAGGCTAATCAACGGAAATGCATCAGCATTGTCACCAACACCATCGCTATCTGAGTCACTGCTCTCAGCTGGGTCGTCAGGAAATACATCAGCATTATCTCCAAGGCCATCTCGATCCTTATCTGCCCACTCACTCGCTAAATTAGGGAACAAATCAGCGTAATTGCCAAACCCATCGTTATCAGAATCAATAGCCTCAGTCGGGTCGGCAGGAAAGGCGTCTAATTCATCTTGAACAAGATCGCCGTCAGCATCTCCAAAAATTGATGATCCAAAAACACCTTGTCCAATGGGGAAAGCAAATACGGTTCGCGGAAGTATCACGATCAACAAAATCAACAAGACGCTGGAAAAATCTTTCAAATTATTAGCCATAAAACAATCCCTAAAAAGGCAACTTCCCGCCTAAGGGTTCTTCCAGACGCTCTCTTACAATCTTCGGCTCTACTGCGGGCCGCGACTCCAAGACCATCTTTGATGAAAGTCTCTCAGACTGTTTAGAAACAGATGAAGGAGGAAGCATTGAGTCAATCAACACTTTCCAGCTTGACTGGTCGAGACAGCCATTACCGTTACTATTATTCATTTGTAAACCATTGACCGTTGCGTAACTAGGACCCGAACAAGACATACGGTCAGAGGTGATACCTGAATTATCGTTAAGAATCTTGAGATTTGACCCGAACCACACATCTATTCTTGCTGAGTCACTGATGACAGTGCTTCCGCTAATGTGAAGCGACGAATTATTAAGGTTTATATTACCGTCAATAGAGACATCAGCGGTTGAACTGGAAATAAAACCCTCACCTCCGTCGCTAAGGCTGATCGCGGCAGCGCCTTCAGCTACAGCGACCTTCCCGCCCGCGGATAAAGTCAGAAAAAAGGTACCCCCATTAAATGTCGTTATCCCTTGCTCCTGTGCATTTATGACTAGGGACCCATAAATATTCGCCATGGATTCGCTCCGCATTTGAATGCCTGTAGCAACTCCTTCTATAGATGCCTTACCCTCGTTTTGGCCGCCAACATAAGCTGCAGCGCCATTTTGAATCAGAACACCGTTTTGCTTCCTGCTTGGCTCAGCATTTCCCTTGATTGCGACGTCTGTCAAACCACCGTTTGAGGATCGAGAATACAAGAAAGCCCAAGCATCGTCAGCGCCCATCTCAACCTCCAAATCAGTCACATACAAGCCGTTACCAAAACTCGACACTAAACCTGTTGTAAAATAATCGCGTTCCAGTGTTGTGATCTTTCTTGGCACTAACTTCGCACGGTTATTGGGGTTAGTTGTCTTATCAGACTCAATTCTTACTACTTGGTTGTTTGGCTGAACCTGATATACCGTGGGCTGACCTTCGTCATCCACCGTCTGAACATAACGATAGGCGCCAAAGCAGCTCCCGGTTATAAGAAAAGTTAGATGGTCTTCGGAAACGCTGGCATGGTAGGCCTCGATCAAGGCTGATTGATTAGTCGTGCAATCTATTTTCTTGCTAATCGCCCCTTCCTCATCAGCATTTTTCCATCGGGCGTTCGACAGTAACTCATCAGTCCTACTTTGCTCCTCTTCAATCTTATCGGCCAGATACTCATTATTTAAATTAAAGTCACCAGCGTTAGCCACCTCGCCATTTATAAAAACCTTTGGTATTTCAAGCTCTCCTGCACTCAATTGACTTGAAATTATCATTACGGTGAGCCCGGTTTTCCAACGCATTTTTTGTCACTCCATAAGGTCATTGATTGACTGCCGTTTATTGGTCGGCGTGCAGACGGATCTTCGAACATACCTTGTGCTGCAAATATAAGAAAATCAGATAGCCTCTAGATCGTGCTTCAAAACGTACCTAATGTAAATGAGTCATCGGATAACCCAACCAGGTATCGCATCAGCAGCAGGCAGTCTGTAAGAGGCTTAGACTCGGTATCGCCATCTATGACTAGGTAAGATTCAGCATCGATCAGGTAGCCCGCAAACTAGAGTTGGCAAACTAGAGTTGGCAAACGCGGACCAAGCCCACATCCGCCCCTCGGTTCTGCCTAAGACAAACCTACTGTCAAACCTCAAGGTTGTTATCTCTACCGATTCTTCGACTGAGTTTTGTTGTTAGCAGGTCGGACATATCACACGGGTCCAACAGTTACGTGACATCCTGTTGCCTGACTCGTTAACGACTCAAAGAAATCCTGAACACGCTGCAGAGGATAAAAACGATATGGCTAAGCGAGCGCCGTCACCGTTGTACCCCGCAATTCAAATCAAGCTTGGCCAAAGCCTCTGGCGGCTTTGGTGCCTGGCAACAAGGTTTCTTGCTGCGCTAGTCAATTGTTAATGCAGGCAGCAGCAGCGACTGTTTCTGGAACAAAGGCGATTGCGATCTGACTCAGCAGCGCAATCGGTGTGTCGGGGATTTCATCGTCCAAAAAGTAGTCGCCGGATTGATCTTCAAAGTCGCCGGTATCAAGCTGTCTATGGCCTGACTTCGCGTCGCAAGCATCTTCGGGCAAGCCACATATCTGATACCAGCGCAGTTTTATGCGTGAGCCCAGGCTCAAGGGTTGGTGCGAGGTGGTTTACAAAAAAACGTTGCAAGAAAGGCGCGTTACCGGCTAGATTTTGTTAGACTTTTGGGCTGTTGAATTTATCTAGAATTCCATGCATTTCATGACCCACCTCCTACGCGCACTGCTCCTGATTGTACTAACGGCCGTGACGTTTTTTCTAATCAGTGCATTGGGTTACGTGCTGATGACATCTGCTGTAATACTTATACTGACTACCTCTTATGCAATCAAATACCGAATATCAGGCGCAGGGGTCGGCTTCGCTTACTTTGGGCTTGCCTACATTGGCTTTGGATTAATGTTGCTTGGGATAGGGCTGGTGCAAACTCATGCTGGTTGTATGTTCTTAATAGGTGACTGTTATCAACCAACACTCCCACCATGGATGTTTGAAATAAAAGCAGGCGCAAACCTTTACCTGACTATCGTCAATGCTCTGGCGCTTACGTCGGCCTATCTAAACACTCGCGAAATTAGCCGCTTGCTTAACGAAAAGAGTCGTATATGACACTGATTTTTTTTATTATCAAATGAATTTGCTTCTTGTCGAGTCGATTCATTCACATCAAATATCGACTCATCCTCATGCCTGCGTCTAGTCTGTTGATTTCATGAAGCAACCCCAGTTGTCAACCTCTGTTCTCGAGCTTTTCCAAACTCATTTTGTCCTTGAGACTCATCAAATAAGCGGCTCCGCTGAGCACAAAAATTGCACCCGCCTCCGCAAGTAGTGTCAAGGCGTCCATCTCTTTGCTCTGCATAACAATCAGCCGGCAGAGCGCAGTGATGGCAATAATGATGGGTAATGTCACCGGAATTCGGTTGGTCGAGTAAAACGCGCCGATCATGCCTATAATTTCAACGTAGATAAACAAAAGAAAAAGATCAGGAAGGGTAACCTCCCGAGCGACAAAAATTGAGAAAATTGCGTCCGCAGATGCGACGACCGTCAGCATCCCGATAATCGCCAGCAAGGTTTTCTCGCTGACAATGGTTGTCCAATGCAAGCGTTGATTTAAGCGGTTTCTCTCCAGAACGAAGTCCAGGATGCGGTCAATGGCTGAGGGTTTTTGTTGTTCGGAATCACTTGGTTCATTGGGCATCAGTTTGTTTTCCGTTTAGGTTATTCCGTTAATGTACTTAAAAATACGCAGAAAGACACCCGTGATGAACGCCAGCTGAAACCGAAGCTAGAAACCAACGATGATGACCAAGATTGAGAGAAGTTGGCCAGCGGAAACACCTTTTATTAATACCTATTACGAAGCTGGATGCGTCAGGCGCAGTTGTGTCGGTATCAATCGCATCACAGCCGATCTCAACGCCCCCTGGGCAGGATAAAAGCAATCACTCCGGCACCTCCACAGCAAAAGTAGCATAAACCTTGCGAATACCCAGAATGGCCAATGGCGCATAAAGCGCCAGCGCGAGACCGACCCAAATGGTGGGCAGCAGGATAAATGCTGCGATCCAGCATCCAATAAACACCAGAAGCCGCATCAACACCAACGGGAAACGTTGCATTGGATTGGCACCATCCCCTTGATAAGTAAATGCTTTGGGCCTGAGAAACCATCCGTGCGCCATAAGCATCAAAGAGAATATGAAAAAAGGAGGCGCCTTACCCCCTGTTACAGGCATTTCATCTAACGCCGCGTCGTTCCCTAGAGGATCTTCCAGAGCTGCCTGAATCTTCTGCCAAACATAATCTTCTGTCGGCCTGCCCCCAGCACCGCCCATATTTTCTCGACTGGGAATGGAGTGCCAGCGATAAAGTAGACGCTCAGCGTTCAGTGCAAGCACACCGGGCTGATAAAAGCCTTTAGGGTGGGAAACACCCCATGCCGTATCGCGAGTTATAAACTCACCAACTTCGCTTGTCCGCAAATCTAGCAGACCCTGTTGGCGTGCAGCATCTGCGATTTCTTGATGCGGGTCCCCCACACACTCAAAAGAAAGCGCCCACTCTTCTTGAGCACGAGACGCTAGCGCTTGCGGCTCACTGGTTACGGCATAGACTTCGCCACCAGCAGCCCGAATGGCATCGACCACACCACTAAAAACATAGCCTCGCAACTCGAGGCGGCAAGGAGGTCACCAGAAGCCACGATAAAACAGCAACACAGCAAAAGCATGCCGCCCTGCCACATCGTTTAGCCATGTTCTCCTTGCCCCAGGAGGCGGATCAAGTTCGGCAACGCCCGCGCTGTCCTGCACGTGGTCTAACCCTAACCACTGTACCCCAGACAATTCTGCAGACGCGCTAACTTGAAATGTTTCCTGACGGCACACGCCCTCGCCACACAACACCAAGCGGAGATCCTCTCCAGTGCCAGCCGCGTTTGGCGGATCAACAATACCAGTCACTTCGAACGAAGCATTTTCGTGAGCATTAAACCAATTTAAGGCAGCATTCACTTCCTCGCGCAGCTCGTCTGGAATAATTTCAAGCACAGTAGACATAATTCGAAGCTTACTGAAATATCACAAACGGGCAAGCACCAGGCGTTGACGATCAAAGATGACGAGCAAGCCCGGGATAAGTACGCTCTGCCGCTAGGATGCCGTAAAGCTTAAAGCTACCCACTATTAGATACCAGCATATCAGCGCTCAACCCCAGGCGAACACCCTGGCGCCACCGAAAGGCACGCCGAGAATCTGACTGCATTGCCTAGGTGCGAGCGTATTTTTTGGCTTGTGTTAGGAGCCCTAAGGGGCGACGCTTCTCCATCTGATCTAACCACTATGCGTTTTCAATTGTCATGATCAATCTAGAGTCGTAAAGCGCGGCTCGCCTGTGAGCTCTTGCCGCATCGTACGCCTTAGTTGCGGTCATTTTGAGATAAGCTTCTGCGCTGGGATATCTAACCAGAGCAACCAAGTCCCAAGTTTTCTCACTTGGCCCTATCGGCATTTGTATCGCTCTTCCAGACCAGATCAGCTCTGCACCAGCTTGTTGTCTGACTTCTGATGAGCCCTTGGTATAACGTGCAAAAGCATCATAGCCAGAGCAGTCGTTACGTGCCGCGTCGCCATACTCAGCATTTGCTCGAACTTGCATCAGGTTCACCATAACAATCGGCTGGTCGTTAGTGCTTGCAAAGGCTTCCAACGCCGCCATATTACCTTCCGTCATTTCTAGATGTGGTTTCATAGGCATTGTCTCAAAGGTTGTCTCAAAGGTGGTCTCAAAGGTGGTCTCAAAGGTGGTTTCGAAGTATCCAGAACTTAATGTACCAAACGCTCTACATAATCAAAGTACCAAGCAACCTAAAAGCCAAGTTCATGAGCCGATAGGATGCACCCCAAAGGGTGTTGCCTCTCTCATCGTGGCACTTGGATTAACGCCATCTAAACGCATCGTGCGCTGCAGTTGGGGTCAATGCTATTCAAGGTCTGACGAGCGCGGAACGTCACTTAAAGCAAAAGCTGACGCCAACAGACAATTAACAAAAAGACTGGATGATCAAGTTGAGCGTCTTTGGTGAGGCCTGCCCCAACATTAAGCGCTCTATTCCTCAACGCCTTACTGCTTTATTCTTGCGTCTCCCGTATTCCGACGGATAATCCGTGTAATGACTCAATATTCAGCGCTGACGGTTCATAAAATCGGCAAACATTACCAAGACGGCAGTCGACAGATAGAGGTTATCCGCGACCTTTCCTTCAACGTCGCTGCCGGCAAATCACTTTCAGTGACAGGGCCCAGCGGTTCAGGCAAGTCAACCCTGCTGAACGCGTTAGCAGGGCTCGTTGAGCTTGATGATGGCGATATTACGCTTGAAATCGAAGACACCATATTTTCCTATCGCGCAGCTAAAGAGCGGGCGCGAACCGCTTTTCGTCGTCAGCACATCGGCTATGTCTACCAATTCTTCAACCTGGTGCCGACACTAACCGTTTTGGAGAATGTCCGGCTCCCCGCACGCTTGAACCGGCGTCCGGATCTTGAGGCCTTCGCAGCAACACTGCTCAGTGATTTTGGCTTATCAGACCGACTCCATGATTTTCCTGAGAAACTCTCGGGCGGAGAGCAACAACGTGTCGCCGTGGCGCGAGCTGTCTTGCTGAGACCGCCCCTGCTATTGGCCGACGAACCAACGGGCAATCTTGATGCTGAAAATTCTGCCCAGATCGCGGACATCCTTTTTTCAAGCTGCCGAGATCAAAATATTATGCTGGTCCTGGCCACCCATAGTGATGACATAGCAGCCATGGCGGATACTAGATTGCATTTGGACGCGCGATCATCCGCTCGCCTTACGCCTGAATGATCTCGCTAGCACTTCTGAGATTCCTGAGACGTACGCCTTGGTCAACCTCGATGGCGCTCGTTGGCATGGCGCTCGGTGTCGCGTCCATTGTGAGCGTTCACCTTGTGAGCGCCAGCATTTCGAGTCGGCTCGATGGTTTGGTGCCCAGCAGCCTTGCGGACTTTAGCTACTATTTGCATCGAGAAAACCTCCACACGAATGACTACTTTGAGCTGCGACGAATGTGGCAATCCGGCGCGTTGCCAACCCTTGAGCGCTTATCGCCTGTGGTGGATGAAACCGCGCAGGTAGCGGACTTGAGCATCCGCGTGCTGGGCATCGATCTGCTGTCGCAGACGCCCTCGGGTAAAATTCAAACTTCAACGGGGCAATTTGCCTTCAATGGCGTTTGGGTAGATGAAACACTTAAAGGCGCGCTCTCGCTACCCATTAACGGAATCATTGAAGCCCCCGAAGGCACATTATTGTCTGACATCTCAGTTGCGCACGACCTTCTGAACTGGCCGGATCATCAACTTTCTTATATCGGACTCGTAATCGGACACGCTTTCGCACAAAGCCTCGAGGTTGCAGAAAATTTACTGCCGGGTTTCGGCGCTGGATTACCCGTTGCTAAGCCCAACCTCGCTATTGGCCCTGGTTGGCAACTGGTCAATACGGCAGAGCAGTACCCCGCTCGAGCATTTGGCAAATCCATTTTATTTAATATTGCAGCGCTTGGGATGCTGGCGCTGCTCGTCGCGTGGCTCCTAATCTATCAAGTCGCCGTATCTTGGTTGCGTCGTCTTTGGCCCGTATTTGATCGACTGCATGGGCTAGGAGTTGAATGGCAGAGCCTCCGAAATTATTTTTTAGGCTCGATCGGCGTTATCGCAAGCATCGCAGCAGGCCTAGGGCTGATTGTCGGTTGGTGGCTCGCCACAAAACTGCTGCAGATGTCTGTGCCTGGGCAAGTGGTGGCGTTAGATCTTAGCGCCTGGGTAATTGCCAAGGCCTTTGGATCAGCTTTGGCGGTTTGTTTGGTTGGCGGCGCTTGGGCCTTTAAAAGGTCCCAACAAGGCAAACCTCAATCTTTAACACCCCTGTTAACGACCCTCGTTTTATTGTTCTGCGGGTTAATTTGTGTCCTTGAGGCCAAAACCGGCCTTGCGGGTGGTTTCTTCACGATCGCCGTGCTGAGTCTAGCTGCCGGTCAAACCATCGGCCCGCTGCTAATTCGATTAAAGCGCTGGTCATCTAGTATTGGTGGGTCGTACTTGCTGCGCGTAGGGGTTAGAGAGGCGCTTTGGCATCCTGCAGAATTGAGTGTCGCGCTTGCAGGATTGTCGCTATCGATTGCAACCGCCATCGGTGTGGGTTTGATGGTTGACAGCTTTCGGCTTGATTTCAGTCAGATGCTAGACCACAGACTAAAATATGACGTGATCGCGGAGGGTACCCCTGCATCGCTTGATGCACTGATCAAGGCGCCCCAGTCAGTGCATCAAACCAGTAGAATTCAGCACTATCGCACTGCCGATATTCGGGTCAATGGCGTCTTGGTAGAACTAAACGTGACCCAAATGGATGCTTTCGAATCTTCCCGCTATGCCCATGGCACGCGTTTAGGCAATCGCGAGGTGCTGTTGAGCGAACAAGCGGCTAGATCTCTCGACGTATTGCCTCAAGCAACCCTGAGGATACGCGGGGAAACTATGACCGTCGCCGGCACCTTTTCCGCCTTTGGGGACTTAAAACCAAGGCTAATTGTAGATGACCAAAGCGTCATTGCAGAAGCCATGGACGCTGAACTTAAGACGACTTCTGTTGCGTTTAAAAGCGACGCACCGCAGGCCCTTGCTCGCACCTTAAAACGATCATCTTCGATGCTCGAAATCCGCTTGCAATCGGACATCCGGCGCATCGCTCTCGAAGTGTTTGATCAAACTTTTGCAATTACCACCGTACTGATCACGATTGCGCTCTTGGTTGCTGCTATCAGTGTTTATATTGCAGTCACGACCTTGCGGCTTAATCGACAGACCGGACGACAGTTGCTCAGCACCCTAGGCGTCAATCGAGTCGAGCAACATCTAATGAACCTGTCCATGGGGGTTGGTTTGGGCGCTGTCGCGATGATCGTTGCATTGCCCTTAGGAGTGATGTTTGGTTGGATACTCTGCAATGTTATTAATCCAAGAGCATTCGGTTGGACTATTGAATTACAGATGTCAGCGGGCGCTCTTTTGTGGCCCTGCGCTTGGGGCATGCTCGCGGCCATACTCGCCGGAATGCTTCAAATTGGGGATCAAGAGGAAGGTGCGTTCGGTGGCCACTAAACGATTTAATCGACTGCACGCAGCCTGCGCGCTGCTGATTGTGATCAGTGTCGCGATGAGTGGATGTCAGCCGGACACATCAGCAGCTACTGCAACCGTCACCGGCCTTCGACTTAACAATCTCCTTGGCGCACCAAACAGCGACGGCTTTGTCCGCGCCGACACACCCAGAGACTTTGTTTTTCCGCGAGACCACGGGGCGCATAATCCATATCGAAGCGAGTGGTGGTACCTGACTGCCGTGCTTGAGGATGATCAAGGCCGCGAGTATGGATTGCACTTTACACAGTTCCGTCAGGCATTGACCCCCTCTCCAACTGGCGATGGACCTTGGCACACGGGTCAGGCCTATCTAGCGCATTTGGCGGTTACCGATGTTGCGACAGGCGTTCACCTCGAAGTCGAGCGGTTTGCCCGCGGTCATCCTGACCTAGCAGGTGTCACATCAGACCCGATATTTGCAGCGGTTATTGAAGACTGGACACTCAGCGGCGCCGCGAACGGTCCAATCAACCTGAATTTAAAGGCGGGCGATCCGGGACAGTTTAAGGTTGATTTGCAGGTCCAGCAGACAGGACCCATTGTCTTGCAGGGTGATCGAGGTCTTTCTGCGAAGGGTCCCGATTCCGCGAGCTACTACTATTCCATTCCACGGCTCCACGTTGCGGGCACCTTACAACTGGATGATCGCGTAGTTAACGTCAAGGGGCTTGGTTGGCTGGATCGAGAGTGGAGCACATCGGTCCTTGGCGAATCCTTGGCAGGTTGGGATTGGTTTTCGCTGCAGCTCGATGATGAACGCAGCATCATGGCTTTTCGACTTCGCAGATACGACGGCGCACGAGATGACTTTGATCATGGCTTGCTGGTAGCACCTCAAGGTCCTGACGCACCTCCGATTATTGGCCTAGGCGACCCGGGCGTTAAAATCCTTACAACGAGCGACTTTACGCTCAGCCCTCAGCGCTTTTATCAGGACGAACGTGGTGTGCGATGGCCGGTTGCTTGGTCGCTGATCATCAATGGCGAGACTTTTATCATCAATGCTCTACTCGATGATCAAGCCATCGATTTATCGGTTCGATATTGGGAGGGATTGGTCGAGGTTATGAGCCCTGCGGGCGATCGTTTAGGCCGCGGGTACATGGAACTTACGGGCTACTAAGACGCAGGGTAATCTCAACTACAAGCCATCGACTCAAGCTGGCTCGATGGCTTATAAACGACCATATCTACAGCAGTACAAGGCACCCATACAGACAGCCCATTTTGCGCTAGGTATTTTATACTGGCGGAAGCAGTGAAATGAATTTTAAAGAGCACCACAGCTGAGCGCAGAAATACCGGATGACCGAATTTAGACCACTCACTGCACAAGATGTTATTCCGCTGATTGGGCTAAGTGTTGCTAAGCACCAGCAGGAGTTCGTCGCATCGAATGCCGTGACGCTTGCACAGTCTTTGTTTGAACCCGGAAACGAGATCTACGGAATGTGGGTTAAGAACACACCCCTGGGTCTCATTGCCATTATCGATATGCGCCATCCAAATCAGGCACTTGAGCCCGATGATGATCCGAACGGGCTTTTAATTTGGCGACTGATGGTGTCGAAAGATCACCAGGGAAAGGGTCATGGGCGCGATGCAATGCGCTTCGCTGAGAAACGCTGCCGAGAACTCGGACACGGTAACCTGCTTTTATCGGCGATTGATCACAAGGACAGTGCGATTGCGTTTTATGAGCAGCAAGGCTACCGCAAAACCGGTCGGATCGTAGATGGCGAGGTAGAGATGGCAAAGGCGCTCAATAATCCCCACGGGGAGGCTACCTTTTCCCTTATAGATGACTGAACTACGATGAATTGGCTGCGTCAAAGTGCCGTATGAAATCGAAGCTAGGGACAGGGTCACACTGGATCAACCTTACCAGGGCTTACCTGTTGATCAGAACGCGACGGGCCGGCGGTTGCCCACGTTAGGAAGGTACTACAAGGGCCAGCCTTGCCGTAATGTACGGATTAGCGGCAGGCACCAAAAATGGTGGCCTGGCGACTGTCGGCGTGTCCCTGCTATGCCTAGCCACCCAAGGAACAGGTACCAATGAAATTGGTATGGGCGCCATTACCGGCATACCACTGACCTGTGGGATCAAGTTTCTTGCGGACGGGCAATTGAAGCGTCCGGGCGTTCTGCCCCAGAATATGGACCTATCGAACCAAAAGCCTCTTTAAGTGAAGTGCTGTTTCAACTGGGTAAAATAGCCGACTTCTCATCTACCGAATTGGATATTTTATCGAGATTTCCCGTTCCTGGTGATTGACGGATTGCAGCCTAAGATCTCGGCAACCGTCGATATTGCGTTAGGCGCCGCGCCCTTCGAGCTTTGATAGGTTAACCACGCCAGAGTGCGAGCCACAATCCGATTAGGATTCATTGATCGATTTTCTTCGTAACGACGCTCATCCGAGGGCCCGAGAATGCCTGCGACAGTCGGCTCGGCGCCAAAAACAGAGTGTATTAATTTTTCTGCTACGCGAGAAATTCATTCAATACGAAGACCCCGTTAAAAGTTGGCGCACCCGCCCCATACAAGGTTTAGATCTTCGGTTATCCGACCCGAAATAGTCTGTGAACATCGCGCTGCTGACGTCAACAATTTATGAGCGACCAGATTTGTGGTAAATGTGTGGAATCAATTTTTAGATCTAACTAGCCTTGGACGCAATACCTATGAACTCCGACTTCCCAGAACATTTTTTTCAACGCCAAGATGAATCACCAGATCAGAATTTTTACAGCCAACCTCGTTTCGTGACTCACATTGACGACACAACGATTAGGCATCTGACTGCGTTTTACCATGACCAGATTGCGCCTGAAAGTCGCGTTTTGGATCTAATGTCGTCATGGATTTCTCATCTACCGGACGAAGTGGATTATTCGCAGGTTTCTGGGCTTGGTATGAACATAGCTGAGCTTGAGGCAAACCCGCGACTTAATGATTTTTGCGTGCAGGACCTGAATATCACTCCGACATTACCGTTTGCCGACCAGTCTTTTGATGCAATATTAATCGCAGTTTCCATTCAGTATCTGGTCAAACCTGTGGAAGTCATGACTGAGATAAACCGCTGCCTGACCCCCGGAGGACAGTGCATCGTTGCCATGTCACACAGGCTCTTTCCCACAAAAGCCATTCATGCATTTCAGGTACTAACACCCTCAGACCGCTGCCAAGTTGTCGCAACCTATATGGAAAAAAGCGGCCTAATAGGCGTGGAGGCCTTGGATCATTCTCCCACTACGGGAGACCCACTGTGGATCGTCAGAGGTTATTGCGATTAAAAACCCAATGCTGCATAAATCTTCATAACCGACTCAGCGTGATCCGTGATGCCTTCTACCTAGCGCGTAAAAAAAGCCCTCACCCGAGGGCTTCCGTACCTGATTAAAAAGTGCTCCAAGCTCGGCTAAGTATTTCTAACTTCATCTGACTTCCTTAAACTACAGCCACAAAGAAACCCAAAAGAGAACTTATGTCGAATTTACCTTTCTGGTTAGAAAGAGCACTCGCTGCGCCCTCAGAAACTGGCAGCGTTGAAGTTGCCGGTGCCAACATTGTCTATGAGACTTGGGGCAAAATTGGGAATCCTGGGATCGTGCTCATCCATGGCAGCAATGCCCATTTAGAGTGGTGGCGGTTCACCGCGCCCTTCCTTGCGGACAACTTTCGGGTCGCGGCTTTAGACTTATCGGGCAACGGCAATAGCGACTGGCGTGAGCGCTACACCGGCGAACTGCTCGCAGAAGAAGTTTGGCAGGTCTGTCAGGCGGCTTCGCTTGGAGACAAACCCTTCGTGGTCGGTCACAGCTTTGGCGGTTGGGTAGCGCTAGAAACCGGCAAATACCACGATGCCGAATTAGGCGGCATCTTATTTATGGATTTCACGACTGCTCCGCCTGAACAGTACTTGGAGTGGGGGCTTCGAGCAGAACGAGAAGGCGTCGACCCCGGTCGCAAACTGCGCGTTTATGAAGAAAAAGAAGCCGCCTTAAAACGCTTTCGATTTATACCTGAGCAGCCCGGCGTACACCCTGCTGTTTTGAGTCACCTAGCCGAATACGGCCTGAAAGCCGTTGACGGTGGGTGGACCTGGAAGTTTGATCCAGCCCTGTTCGACCACATGGAGATGGGGGCCGCCCAAAGGGACACCTTCGCTCAACTCACGACCAAACGAGCCTTGATGCTGGGTGAAAAATCAGAAGACGAAGGTGCTTTTTATGCAGACCACATGCTGGCAATAACCAACGGCCTACTACCGACCATCACAGTGCCAGGCACCTTTCACCATCTCATGTTCGATGAACCCCTGGCCGTCGCTATGGCCATGAAAATGTTACTCCTCGAGTGGCATCGCCAAAACAATAACGCAACCTACGAGGCCGCGCTGTCAGCAGCTTCCCGGACAAGCCATTGACCCCTTATTTATGAGTGTTTTACAGGTTGATTTTGGTTTGCGCTGTAGCTGGGTGATGAACGCCGCCTTCAGGCTGGTCACCTTTGCAAATACGACGAAGCCCAAGGTCCTAACACGCCCTCGATTATTGGCCGGGGTGACTTTGGCGTTAAAGTCCTTAAAACGGGCGCTTTTAGGCTCAGCCCTCAGCGTTCTTACCAGAATTAACGCGGTATGCGATCGTCCATTACTTGCATACTGACGATGAATGGCGAGACACTCATGATCAACGCCTTAATCGACCACAAGATGATCGATCTGTCGGTTCGATGTTGGGCGGGATTAGCTGAGGTAATGAGCTCTGCTGGCGATCGATTGGGCCGCGGATATCTCGAGCTGACGGGCTATGACGGCAATGGGTCGCCTCTTTGACCAGCAACCGGGGCGTATTAGAATTGCCGAGTTGATTTATTGGTAAACCAGCAGCTTGTGAGTTGCAGAAACCACAATCAAAGCGCGGGACGACTGCAACGCCTTAATGGCAAGCAAGCATTGAGGCTTTGGCAAATTTCTGAAAAGCCTGTGCATCGAGAACAAAGCGCAATCTTGCGCTCAAATAAGGTGTTCTATGAAAGCCATTAAGGTCATCAATAAAAAGCCCGTGCTGGTTGACGTGCCAGCGCCCAAAGGCGGTGGTGTCAGAGTCAAGGTGGTGTCATCTTCTATTTGCGGCTCCGACCTGCATATGATGGAGACCGGTTATTTTGGCGATACGATTATCGGGCACGAGTTTGCCGGTGTCACTGACGATGGACGAGCAGTGGCCATTGAGCCACTTAACGGTTGTGGCCACTGTGGTTTTTGTGATGAAGGCCATAGCATTCATTGCGAGCAGGGCTTTTCGTTATTGGGCGTTATGGCCGATGGCGGCATGGCTGAGTATATTACTGTCCCCGCAAATAAATTAATTGAGCTGCCGAGTGGTTTGGACGTGGCCAATGCCAGCTTGGTAGAGCCTTTGGCGGTCGCGGTGCACGGCGTCGATCGTGCCCGCGTTCGAGACGGCGATCGAGTACTGGTCGTCGGCGCGGGTCCTATAGGACTGGCTATAGGCGCTGTGCTCCGCAGCCGCGGCATCGCCTACGACATCACCGCACGCTACTCGCATCAGCAACAGGCTGCGGAGCGGCTTGGTGGCAATCTCATCCCTGATGGGCACTATGATGCAGTAATGGACGCCATTGGTAGCGCCTCATCCTTAAAACAGGCAACTGCCCGCGTAAAACCGATGGGTCGGATTGGCTTGGTCGGCATGTTCTGGGAGCCCACAAAACTTGAACAGCAATTTTGGACCAAGGAAGCGGAGTTGATTCCCGCAGCAGGTTATTACTGCAAGAGTCCCAGCCGCAGTTTCGATGAGGCCAGGACCATCCTGCATCAGCACCCTGATATTGCACAGACCCTGATCACGCACCGTTATCCCTTAGATGGTGTTACCGAGGCTTTTGAGACAGCCGGTAATCGAGCGGCTGGCGCGATTAAGGTTGTGTTTGATATTGGCAAGCGTTAGCTGCGCAAGCTACGCGCTCTAGCACGTGTTGGCGACACAACAATCAGGTTTGTGACGCCGTGCCTCTGCCCATCAGGCGCTATTGCAGAAGATCGCTCAGTTCTTTGAAGCGGGTGCTTTATGCAGCAGCAACACGACCCGAGATAGGGACCTTCCGCTTTACGAGTTTGAAATACCGGCCTCAGCGACAGCCAACTGCACAAACGCTGTCACCCATTTGGTGGTCACATTCAGATCAACAGCCGCCGGCCACCGATCTGCCGGATGGTGAAACAAACCGTTTCCGCCAAGAATCGAAACAAATCGGCCCTGACCATCAAAAACATTACGTGCCTCGCCCAAGGGGCGTTGACCGATCGGCGTGACGGCGCTTGGCGTCAAACCGTTTTGTTTCAGCCATGGTTCAAGGCTCGCGACGGATTCATCATCGGAATACTGAAGCCTGACCTGCGGGCTAAATTTTGCCGCAAAATTGGCGCCGAGATGCATCCAGATGTGAGCGTTTTTTATTAAGGCCGGATTGTTTTCAAGGAACAGACTCAGGCCAGTGTGCCCTAACTCATGACCTGTATTTGCGGTAAATATGACATCTCTTATTGGCCGTGAGGATTTCACTGCGCGCATAATCTCTAGAAAACACGCGATACCGCCGCCACGCTCTGAGGCGTTCACCCACCAACCACTTCGAGGCGTCATCACAACAATCGGAGCAAGCTCAGGCCGACTACCTTTAATCTTAGCCTCCACATTTCTTGCGGTTGCTTTGACATATTCACAATGCAGCACCAAACCAACTTGCAGCCTTACCCTGATCGCGGCCTGGATCGCTATCCAATGCTTATTGGCGACCTGCAACACAGGGGGACCAAACGGTGCGGTAAAATCCTCGGCATTGAGCAGAGCCGCTCCCTCCTCAGGCAACTGGCTATCCGTGACAACAACAATAGCTTTGTGCTGAGCAGCTTTTCTCGCTTTATAGAGAAGGCGCACATTCGGCGCGGCGTCAAACGGCAAAGCCATGATCACGCCAATGTCGGCATTACTACCGAGTTCACCGATGCTGCCGGTTATACCGCTGCCATCGGTGTAATGGCAATCATAGAGTGGCTCGCCTAAGATGACAGAGTCACCGATCAATAATCGAGTCGTAATGGGCTGCAATCGCTGGAACTCAAACGCGGTATCAGTGGCTGAGACATCGAGCATCTCGATTCTTTGCATCAGCCAATCAGCACTCTGGTTATCAACGTCGGTACCGGTGCGGTGAATACCCTGCTCGGCGTACTCGCTGATAATTTCAGCAATCGCAGCTCCTATAGCGCGTTCAGCAGGGCTTTTCATCGTGCCTCCTTCGGCCAACAGTTGAAACTTAATGGGCAGCAAAGTTGCCAGCAGCGTCCCTTGGATGAATCGACGTTTTGATATCATCTATCTTCCCTAAAACAATGTATCCACACGATGCACCTAAGCATTAGCGGCTGCTCAAAGTTTATTCAACATCGGTTGCCGCGAATTTTTGGTTCCCAGCGCGCTCAATATTTCCCGATAAAGTTTGTCTTGATCTTCGCTGCCGCAGCAAACGCATCCACCGGTTTGTTCCTAAACACCAAAGCAGGACCGTTGGGTTTTACATCGGCAGGCTGATTCTTACAAGGCAAACAGCTGCAGAACCCCAGTGCCGTCTAAAACCCTGTCAACCCGAGTGCGATCTTCATCGCTCAGTGCAGTATAGGCCTCACGAAGCCACTGCAGACATTTAGCTTGGTAGACAAAGGGGGTTTGTTCCCAAGGTTTGCCATCCAATTCCATCTCAAGCTTATCCACTTTCGCCATGACGGCCTTTGCGTTAGCAATCAGATAGGGCGCGTAGATACGCCCCACTTCGGCAAGAATATTTTTGAGTGTTTCCGGCGGATTATCTATGTCCAGCCAATCATCCTCTGACACGAGGTAACCGGACAACTCTTCGACCGTCTCAACCCAGGCATAGACCCGCGGGCATTCCGAGAGGATGATCGCCTGTGGTGTCGGGTCAAATAATGCCAAACACGTTAACTGGCCATAAACTGCAAAGTCCGCAGAGCCCGGACGTTCTCCCATCAAAAACGGCTGGTCTGTCAGGTGTTTATCAAGGAGATGAATAAAGCGTTTGAAACTGTCCTCGATGGTCGTCTTCGTCACTCCGTTGGAGCCTACGTAGGATAACCGAGAAATCTGCCGTTCCCGAACGAACTCGCTCATAGGCCGAACCAGCTCTTCTGGCTGAGAAATACCGCCCCATCTTGGCAGGATATCGCCGCCTTTCTTTATGTCCGCTTCATAATGCCAGCGATAATGGAACATGGCTTTGGTCAGCCATTCGTCACCATAATCTTCGAGCAACATATCGATAAAAGCCAGAGCAGGATCCGTTGGAATGATCGCGCGTCCTTCGTACTCTTTTTCAAAGCGCCGAATGAGTGGGCTCGAATCGGTAACTGCAATTTCGGCACCCTTGTCATCTTCAAAATAGAAGGTGGGCAACAGTGGAACCTTCGCCTGCACACGTTGTTTTCTGTGCCGGTCCTCACTCGCGTTGGGAATGCGCGATTGGCGTTCAAGCCGGTACGGAATATGCCTAAAACGCATAACTCCCAGCATCTTGCGTGTGTAAGGTGAACCCGGTGCGCCCATTAGTTCTTGAATTTTTCGACCTTCACTCATTTCAATGTGCTCCTGTTTTCTGGGTTCTGGCGCTTTAGGCACCTATTACTGTTGTTAGGGTATGCTTACTTTCGGTTTCTTGCCACCTACTCAACGAGTGACCATCAGCCCGCGAGACTTTCTGCCGAAGCTTTCTGCCGAAGCCTGCTGGCGACGCTTTCTCGCGAAGCCCCTTCATCGGTTAGTGCGGCGAACACGCCCGATCCTTTCAACGCGCGCTCGGCCCTGGTGCTGTGGTAAAGCTAAAACGGTGAGACCGTTTCTGCTGTTGTAGCCCGGGCCTGGCACGACTTTAATCCGGCTCGTCCATTTTGAAGCCGGTCGCGCCCAACCAAAGGCCAACTGCATGTGTCGTTTCAATATTGAGCTGACCCGCCAAACCGGCCTCCCGATGATGATGAATTGCCTGGTAGGCGTCGGACTGCATCATCTCAATCATCGCCTGTCGACTGGGATACATCGCAATGGCCACAGTGTCCCAAAGTTCTTCAACCTCACCGAGCATTAAGCGTTCGACTTTGGCATTAAACATGCCTCCGCCGCCCAACTTAACCAAAAGCTTGGAAACCTCAGCGCCATAAAGTGCATAGGCCGCAGCGCCACTCAGATCGGTTTCCCGGCCATCCTTGTAGTCTGCCTTGTCTTTAAATTTAAGAAGGTTCAGCATGTGGATCGGTCCCTCTGAGCCAGACTCAAAAAACCCTTTAATCTGAGCCTCGTTGGGTGTGACTTTATTTTCTACTTTCATGTAAAACTCCTTTTAATCGTGCATTGTTATTCTGAAACAACCTTCAAGCCCAAGGATTCAACCAAACGGCCAGAGCATTAAAGTTATCCAGCCGTCGCTCTGTTCTAAACCCTTGAGCACAATGTCCGTTATTCGTTTCCAATCAGCCCCAGCCAACTTGAAACCTAGGGCCCCGAGGCTCAGGACGCTTCTGATCTGCAGGTAGCCGGCACAGCCGATTCATTCGCGTAATTGAGCCATCTGCATATTCCCAAATAAGTTGTTCACCCTCCCGATATCGACGCACGACAACCGGGCCCCAACCCAACACGTGGAATGCCAAAACACCGTCCTGCCATGCCACCCCAGCCGACGTTCTCGGGCAATAGGCTCGGTTACCGGCGGTGAACAGAACCATTCCCTCGGTGTCATTCGACGTTAAACCACCGGTGCTGTTCGGACCCATGTCATGAATAATGCCGGCTGCCGTCACGACGACCCTCGAGCCGCATTGTTCGACCCGTTCAACGTGGCCTGTATGGCCACCCTCAACGCCCACCCAGAGGCCCCGAAGATCGTCTGCAGCATCGGGTAACGGCTCGGTACACTGCGCCAAAATCGGCAATGGGAAATGGTCATAGCCGCACCCTGGCGTATTGCCTTTCGGGATCTCAACCGCGCGTTTGCCGCGGCCGTCGAGTACCGGCAATTCGCAGTAATTGAGCGTGCTGCCATCACCCGCAAGCGTCTCCGGATCGATTTCAAGTGGTGGACGCTCAGAGAAAAATACCAGCCAAAATCCACCCAAAAAGAGCAGCACAAGCAGCGCCGCCACCCCAGCAAACAACCGAAAGATCTGATTCATTTCTACCCTACCCACTAATTAGGCCAATAAATATACTCATCACCTTCAACGAATTTTTCTGCCAGGGTTTTATCAACTGTCACGGGCATTTCAGCAACGAAGGGAAAAAGGGGTTCTCGCGCCGAAGCTGTGTGCGCTGAAAGTAACGCTTTAAGCTCAGCCAGCTTCTCAGGTTCACGGCTCGAAAGATCGTTTTGCTCTGTCGGGTCGTTAGCAAGATTAAAAAGCCAAGCTTTTTTGGGATTATCTGAAACTTGTAGCTTCCAATCTTCGTGCCGCACCACCCGGTAATAACCGCTTTGCCAGAACAACGTCTTTCGGTCCCACGCGGCGCCTTCGCGACCGGTCGCCAACGGTAAAATATCGACGCCGTCTATCTTCAAGCTTTGCGGCATTTTAGCATCCGCGGCTGCGACCAAGGTCGGCATCAAATCAATATGGGCAACCGGCTTCTTAACCCGAGCGCCAGCCGCCACCTGTTTAGGCCACTTTACAAACAGCGGCACCCGCAGCCCACCTTCAAAGTTGGTGAGCTTCCAGCCTCTGAAGGGTTTGTTAACGCCTGGCAGGCCAACG
>Ga0209374_1001320_pt1 | contig 24500 bp, 18 predicted proteins | sample SaaInlLV_DNA_10m_FD_184683 | JGI IMG/M metagenome (GOLD analysis project Ga0209374, IMG submission 184683) | Marine microbial communities from expanding oxygen minimum zones in the Saanich Inlet - SI075_LV_DNA_10m (SPAdes) (version 2) | ecosystem: Environmental > Aquatic > Marine > Unclassified ... | reverse complement strand
ACTCTATATACTTGGAGCGACCCTTCAGTCCGAGCGCGAAGAGATCACAGCCTGCGGCTGGACTCCCTGCCTTTGCTCTTTCGAAGAAATAGAGCACTTCAACCAGCTCGGAAAAGACTCGCCGATCGAAGCTCACCTAGCACTCGACACTGGAATGGGTCGTGGAGGATTTTTGCCTAATCAACTTGGTGAGGCTTTACAAAAACTGAGGCAAGCTTCGGGAATAAAGCTAACCGGAGTAGGTTCACACCTTCCTGTTGCGGATGAAGATGCGGTGTTTACTCAGAAGCAATTCGAACTCTTCGACTCAATGGTTGAGAGCATACCAGGACGTGATGAAAAATTCCATGTTCACCTCAGCAACTCGGCGGGCCTTCTCGATTACCATAGTCGCACTACCAATCTCGTTCGCCCCGGACTCCTTATTTACGGGATCTCTCCCCTTCCAGCTCATCAGGAATTCTTAAAACCGGTCATGACCTTCAAATCTAGAGTCTCGGTCATCAATCATCTCCCCAAAGGGCATGGTGTTTCCTACGGCCGGACCATCCTTCAACGCGACACCAAAACTGCTGTTGTAGGGATTGGTTATGGCGACGGGTATCCCAGGTCGCTATCAGGAAAGGGAGCTAACGTTCTCCTCAACAAGTCGGCCTGCCCCCTTATCGGCCGGGTCACGATGGATCAAATCATAGTTGACGTCACCGAACTCGACACATGCCAGCCCGGCGATGAAGCCGAGCTCTTCGGCCCCAATCTCCTCGTTTCAGATCTAGCAAAAAAAGCAGGCACAATCCCCTGGGAAATTCTTACTCAAATCACACCGAGAGTGAGCCGGATCTACCGTTGAAGCAGCAACCGTCTTTCGTCATCGAGATATGATTGAATCGAAACTTCATCTACTGAAAATTCCATGATGACGGCTCCAGTTTCTTGTTGATTAAAAAAATGATACCCCTCCTTGTTTAAATGCTCAATCCAACTTTCCCGAGGTATTTCATACCGAGGATAGCTGGCACCGCTTGAAATAATCACCTTAGCCCCAATCGCCTCAAAAAACTGATGTTGGCCAGAGAAACCCCATTCGTGGTGTCCCATCAAAACAATATCAGCACTCAAGTCGACCCCCTTAGCGATTAAATCAAGTTCAGCCACCATTCCCAGATCACCAGTCACGAGAATTTTCCAGCCCTTCCAATGAACTTTTATCACCATATTTCTATTATCGGCAATATTACGAATCCCCTTATCCCCCGCGTTTAAAATCTCGATCCAAACTTCTTCCGCTAATTCAATCCGCTCTCCGGATTTTCCCAAGCGCACCTCACAATCAGAGCCTTTCACTTGCGAAAAAAACTCGCGATACTTGGGACTAAGGGCGTTATCCACTGGAAAAACAACCTGTGTTAAAAAGCCCTCATCTAGCATTTGCGGGAGAGCTCCGACGTGATCACCATCAGGATGAGTTAGGAAAGCGACAGCTGGCTCTACTTCCCAATGGCCTAGAATAGAGCGCAATTCACGCGTGAAAAATTTCTCACTTCCCACATCAATCATCGCACCATCTTTAACATCAAGAAATGATGCTGCACCCCCGTCATGAGTATCAAACACCACCCAATCGCCTGGAGTCAGACGCCTTGATCGCCAGTGACCAAGCGGCACCTTTGAGAACCCTTTAGCGACATAGAACGCACTTGTGGCGACCCCCTCATTGATTCGATTGACACCGATCCCCAAGCGATCCTCTAGAGAGCCCACGATTGCTGAAAAAAAAGCGAGAGCTAAAATCACCATGGTTACAGGAATCAATAGTAAGCTTGTTAAAACGGCAATCGGAGTGACAAATCCGAAGTGCCAAATCATGATAGGCATTGATCCCAACCAAGCCGCCAGCGAACTAGCTCCAAGATGGGCAAAATAGGTTCGGACTTTGAGAATTTTCCGCTGACCGTCGCTCAAAAGGCGCGAAGGAAAAAACGGGTCCAACTCCGCAATCCTTCCTGTCAACTTTAGTGCGACTCCTACCCCCACTCCAATCGCAAGCAACACCCCATACGAAAGCTGGAATCCCACATCAAAAACTTGGGAGGGCCTCCACAAAACAACTAACAAAAAACTAAGAGCTAGCGCGTTAAAAACTGATGGCCTTCGCCGAAAGAAAAAGGCTCCTAAAAAACAGACTGCCATCAACGTAGCTCGAACTGCCGGAGGCCTTAGTCCGGTAACGAGCGCATAAATCAGCATGGTCAAAATCACAAAAAAGACACCCACTCTGCGAGGAATCGGCAGATGCATCAGAACCATCCAGAAGATCGCACCCACTAGGGTGACGTGAAGCCCACTCACCGCAAAAACATGCATGGCTCCACTCTGACGAAATGCCCTACTAATTTCGGAATCACGGGGAGGTTTTTCACCCAGGACCATTGCCATAATCACATCACGTCCAGAACTACCGGCCGGTAATCCACGGGTGATTAAAATCGACAATTCTTCACGAAGCTTTTCGGCCCACCGATAAGGAGCCAAAGCCCAATTCACGGACTCTAATTCACTCTCCTTAACCCAGAGACCGCCGAAGACCCCCTGCCGTTCCCAAAGCTCAGTCTGTGAAAAAAGACCTGGATTACGCTCACGGGATGGAACGAAAAATCTCCCCTTGATTCTCCTGATTTCGCCCGGTTGGAAATCTTCCGCTTCAAAGATTACAACTCGACGTTTCACGCCTCCTTCGTCTAATACACCAAACCGCTTCGTTTGAGTTGGACTGATTTTTCTTCCCACCGCAAGAACACCTCCAACGAATTCACTGGAAGGTGATGCAAGACTTTCTTTGACAGGAGATTCTAACACCTCAGATCTCCACGCCACCGTCACCACCATCACAACAATCCCAAACCACCAAACAAAGGCCATTCGAGCCAGCGCCAAAGCAAACGCCATAAAAAACACTGCACAAGCAGGAGACTTACCAAAAGTCGCTCCTGCCAAACACGATAAAGCTAGCGGAACAAGAGGTGCAACTGCCAGTAAATGTCTCCATTTTTTGCGCACCCATTCCACAATTTAACCTTCTTCCAATTCGCGTAACTTGTGAGCTGCGTTACCCGCATGTCGAGTTCCTTGCAACTCCCTAATCACACGCTTCATCACCGCAATCACCTGATTTTTATCAGCAAGATCTTCCTCAGAAATTTCAGCAATCCGGAACATCAAAAAAGCTGCATCATCCTCCGACCACTCATATTCATCTAGACCCTGCTCAAGCGTGCTTATTGCCCCGGCAGGACTATTCAGATGATCCCGCTGAATCTTTGCAATCTCTACCAAAGAGTGTCGGCTCTCAGGATTTTCAAGCAAGTATCTGCGATACACCGCAATAGCATCGGCATACTCTCCTTCCGCAACCGCCGCACGCGCCTCATCTAGGGGGTCATCATCTACCTCGGCCGTCGAACCCATCATTTCCTCGCTTACCTTATCAACCAAAACCGGCAAAACATACAAGATCGTCAGAATCCCCCCATAAATCACCGTCACCAAAAGTGGAATACCTACCTTTACCATTCCCTCAACCGCACCCTGTCGATTCTCACCAAACTTCACCTCGGACCAAGGATCAGACTGACCATTTTCAGAAGCCTCTTTTTTTGCCTCTCTTAGACTATCTTCATCACGCTTCACACCCGCCCACGCAATGAACGTGTAAATGATTAACACACTAAGAACTCCGCAATGAATTTTTCCCGATCGTGACATCCTATCGGTTACTTTACCCGATCTTGGTCTGTTATGCAAAGGAACTAATCATTTCAAAAACCCATCAAAAAAAGCCCCGCTAGATCGTATCCACCAAGGCTTACAAAATTGAATCTTTCTCAATAGACGATTAATCAACCGGTCTTAGACGATAGAAAACCTTACGATTTTCAGCGTTTGGCGCGATAAAGTCATCAACTGAAGTAGCCATACTCTCGCCTTGGAGAATTAACTCACTATCACTAATTTCCAACCAACTATCCGGAGTTAGATCGAAAGAATATTCAAAGAAGTAGTCACCTGGAGCTCCCTTCCAATCGACCTCAACATTTCCATTTTCGAGCTGACGAATTGCGATGATCTTTAGTTCCTGTCCATTTCCCGGAGTAATAAGAGACAAAATTTCATCTTCCCTCAAAGCACGGTCATAGATTCTGATATCATCCATCTTCCCCGCAACAGCCCGGCCTGGAAAGGTCCGAGCACTTCCGATTCTTACTCCATTGCTGGCGTTGGTATTGACGGTTGTTCCGCCCGAAGCGGTCAAAGCTTCTAGGTTTCCATCAACATAGAATAGAGCATCTCCAATCGTAGTTCCCAGAACAGGGTCAAACACGACTGTGCAATGATGCCACTCTCCAGTGACAATCGAAGTAGTGGCATTAGAGCCAGAACCAGCAACCTCTGTCCTCAGCTGATTTACACCTGCTGTATTGATCCGAGTATCAAACCTAGCACCAGTCGCGCCAGTACCCCAAGAAAGCAAAGTAGCATTCAGATTAGGCTGGTCCAAATCTCCTTTAAACCAAAAAGCAAGAGTGCGGGCTGAATCACCTCCGACACCATCGTAACCACTCACATCAATCCAACTCCCAGCACCATCAAACGCAATCGATGCCGTGGATCCTCCGGGCACCGGAGCAGGATCATCGGTATCAAAAGATGGAGTTCCAACAAAGAGACCGTCAAAAAGAGAGCCGCCTTCACCAATCAAAATTGAGCCATTTTTTTCTCCTGCGGCTTCTCCTACTCTCCAATGGGCCACTGGAAGTGAAGCATCCGCCAAGGCAATCGTGACCGACTCGGTAACGGGGCCTTGGGAATTGGTAGCTGTCAGAGTAAACCTCGTTTCCTCATTTACGGGAACAATAAGACTCCCTGAAACAGGATTTACCGCGCCAATTCCATTATCGATCGTAACACTCGACCCATTGGTCACATCCCAGAAAAGGGTAACGTTTGATCCCGGACTCGCTTCATCGACGCTCGAAACAAACGAATTAATAACAGCCGCCTCATCGACCGTTATTTTAACATCCAACGACTCACTCCCAAGAGCGCCGACACCGATCAGGGTGTAAGTGGTCGTCGCAGTCGGCGAGACCATTATTGAACCTTCGCAATCAGTTGTCTGCGCCAGCACATCAATCGGTCCGGTTCCGTCATCAAGCTTCAGCGAGCTTAGTTCAGGAGAAACCACCCAGTTAAGTTCCGCACTCTGCCCTGAATCGAGATAGTTTATACTAGAACTAAAGGATCCTACCGTGATTGAATCGGAAAGAAACCCTTTATAATGTTCCCCAATCTTTGAATCAGAAAAATCACCGTCACCATCTGGATCGTCAAGGCGACTCCCGTAGATTGCGACATCATCGACGACTCCGTTGAAAAACTGTGTCGTCAGAACCTTATTGGCACCAATAACCCAACTCCCATTTGCGGCCTCGGGAATTGCAGTCCCAGTCCCGGCCTCCGCGCCATTGATAAAGAAACGAAAAGTGGGGTCCACACCCTCTGCAACTGCACTTTGATCAAAGGTCAAAATAACATGATCAAAAGCTTCTCCCGTATTTATGACACCTGAATTGGTCGTCGACCCTCCCGAAAAAGTCGTAACGAATCCTCCTCCGTTGACAACCAAATTGCTTCGCCCAGGCCCAAGGTCACCGTCTTGATTAGCAATCACCACGCCTTCTGGAGCGCCAGCTGTTCTTTTAATAATCGCCTCAATCGTAAAGTCCCCCACTGATGTGTCCAAATTCAACGGTGAAATCAAATATCCATCACCATTAAAAGTCACTGCCGAACCAACCGCTCCATCCGAACCAATTACCGTAGTCCCAGCCGGAAAACTATTGTCAATATCCAAACCGTTACCGCTGGAATCGACCAGGGTCGTCGCTCCCGGCGCCTCCTCGAAGCGATAATAAGCCAACGGATTTGAAGCAAGGACAGTGGCTGGATAATCAGCTAGAGCCGTGGGACCGATTAATAGAGTAGCCAGAGCTGCAAGTTTTATGGGTGTGTTTTGCATTTTTCTTTTTGTGGTTTAAGGATTACGGTCAACCCGAATTCGGAGATACTGCTGGGATCCCAGCGAAAGAGAAATTGGGCTACTATAAGTGACTGTCTCACGACCATTCACGTGTGTTTCAGAATCCGTGAGAGTCGCCAAAGACGACCAATCCTTTAGATCAGTGGAGATCTGCACAGTCAGATTTAGATCGGGAGTTTTCATCAGCCTGTCAAATTGAAGTGAAATAACTTCTTCTTTTATCACGACGTTTGCGAATGATCCAGACAAGAGAATCTCTGGATCGATCCCAAAAGCGTAGTGCATGAGATTACTAAACCCATCCCCATTGGCATCCGCCATGGGACCGCTGACGAACGGATCTTCAAGCTCACTCTCTGTAAAAAACGACTGAATCCAAGATTCATAATCATTGCTGTATAGAACAGGATTATCAACCCCTGGCGACCCTCCCACTTCGCTGCTAGTTGCCCAGCTTAAGCGATCGTCCCAAGTAGACCAATCGGCCGCTTTATCTCGAAGAGCCAAACTATACCCGAAATTCCCCACCGCTGTGAACCATTCCTCTGCATAGTCAAATGAGAGAACATTTTCTCCAGCGGCATCACGCAAGGTGAGTTGCTCACCTCCATTGTTCAGAGCCCCCGAAAAAATTCCCACAATCTTAAGTCCAGGAAAATGAGAGGGGTTAGAAACCACCAATCCAAATTCCCCCGGAGCAAGTGAACCCGTGAGCTCCGCTTCCACTCCGTCGGTAAAACGAATCCCGGACAAGTCCAGTGGATCGGGACCAATATTGGTCAACTCAATGAATTCAAACTCCTTTCCTTCCAGAGGAGCAAAATGGATTTCAGTGATCCTGAGATACTTTTGAGAATCGCTTTCTTCCGAGGGCGTGAGTCGTTGATCAACAACAATCCCTTTAGAATTGGTCAGCTTAATGATTTCTCCACGCGCCGAAACCTGACCCGAGTAGTTCCCCTCCACATTCAGCCCCTCCCCTCCGGTTGGGCTAGCCGCACGATTTCGAAACCTCGAAACATCCGGACTTAAATAGACACTGCCTCTAGCCTCAAGAATAGTCCCAGGTAAAAACTCAAAATCAACACCTCCAGTCACGCTCCAGCCGCTTAAATCGATCGCCTCATCGGCGGCATTTTCAATCTCAATATATTCTTCATCCTGATTAAGGGAACTAGGATTCGCTTCGATTACGCCAAGCGACACCGAGGTCACGACGCCTGCCGCCCCCGGCAATAATGCCGAACTCGTCTGAGCCGTTGGATAGCTGGCCGAATTGGTCACCAAGTGAGTTACCGAGAGATGAGTTCTTCGGGGTATCAAGTAATCGTCCTCGAGAACGGCGATAGCTTGAGTCAGTGATTGCGATCGACCAAACTGCCCCCATTTCGCGCGGTCGAGCACAGCATCATCCTTAAGCATAAGCTCCATTGCATCGAGCCGATCATCCACCACTCTACTCATCAGGATTTCATCCACGAGAGTCTGTAAACGCCGCCGAAACATATTTTTCACCCGATCATTCTCAAGTAGCTTATCGATCAAGCGATTCCAGCTACGATTGCCCTGCAGCTCACGGACTCCCACAAACGGATGACTCGGAGAGATTGGGCTATTTGCATTTCTACCGCCCAACACATAATCCGCTGTGGCCCAAATCCCATCGTGAGAGATATTATCATTCGTCATATAGTGGCTCCCCCACGTCAGGTCAGTATCCCAAGGCAACTGCGTCCATTCGCCACTCCCTTCGGTATCTCGATAAAGATAATAGTTCTTCGACATATTATCGTTATTTTGACTTAGGACCGTAGCAGCGAGGTAGTTGAGCTGACGAGGGAGATCAACATTGTCGAAAATAAAATTCTCAAGCGTAGCACCGCTCGTACTCATCCCGCTCACGAAGGTCGAAAGATCGGCATTCGATTCGAATCGACGGTTCTTCTTCTCCACTCCCGACGTTCCACTCGTGCCTGCGTTAAACATTTTGTAGAGTGCTCCGTCATCATCGAGACGGCCTTCACGGCGAAGCAGGCGTTTGTCCACTTGCTCGGTGTAAGCAGCCACGCTGAAGAACTGGCCATTTTGTTCAACACGCATAAGAACGCATTCGGAACCCGGAGAGCCAGCCATGTCGTAAATTTCATAGCTGAGTGGCTGCCTGATATAAGCCTTATCCGTCCAGGTTGTATTGAGATTGAACTCCTCAGCCCGAACTCCGCCAAGTTGCTCGACGGTTCGAAAATGATGCCCAGTATTAAAGTCAAATTTGTAGCTCTTCTTCGAAAGACCCGCTGATGAACCACCCCGGATCCGGCAGTAAACATTGTCGTAGAACTCACCCAAGTGCATTACGGAGACTCTCGTCCCAGTTCGATTATTGGCCGCGTTAGGGTTTTGCAAAAACCACTCTAACACCGGGAGATCTGATTCAAGAGCGGGATCAAGGGCAACTGTCCCGTAATACTCGGGAGAATTAAGTTCATCAAAAAAGAGAGGATTCGCAGAAGTGATCCCATTGACGTCTCGAGACTCCACACGCCAACGAATCATCTCGCCAGTCTGCAATCCCGCCAATGAAAGGTCAGCCGAATACACTCCGTCCCCCGCAAATTCATCTGGACCAATTCCGTTATCGAACATTTCAAGGGCGCTTTCCGCGAGGAACCCACGACGATAAATCAAATTCACCTGCGCGACCGCCTCTCCGCTTGCCGAAACCTCCGCCGTAATGGTCAAGGAATCCTGGATGGCAAGGTTCGGTCGCTCTGGGTTCTTTGTCACCTTCCGAATCACTGGGCCGAGATCGGCCACTCCTCCTCCGTTTTTAATTCCGGGAGATGGAGTTGGCATATAAATCAACCTCCTCGAACTATCACCCCTAACCTGTGCCGTGAGTTCGCAGTCGAAGAGGAAATCGGAACTTGTGAGGGAGCTATTTAAACCGTGCACCGCTAAAATATTTTCCCCAGCCACCAAATTCACCTGACTCAAATCAATCGTGAAAGACTCCAAAGCGGTAGCCTCGGTGTCGTTATGATTGCCGCTCGCCCGTGCATTGAAATTCCAAACCCCATCATTGGGCTCAAACGTCGATGCCAGAATCGGACTCCCATTAATGTAAATCGCAAAGCCGTCATCATAGCGGGCTCCGAATTGGAGGGAAGTGACCGCTATCGGATCCTCAATCGTAAATGGAACCCTAAGATAAATCGTTGTATTCTGCCGATAAAGGTCATCTTGGATGTCACCACCATTGCCAATGAAATCATCGTAAGGGTCGGCGTTTGTCGTTGTTGCATAACCCACGCCCATCTCGGCAGAGCTCCACTCACTGTCATCAAATGCCAACTCATGAAATGGTAACGCTCCCCCAACATCAGAATCTCCATTATCCGGAACCAGATAAGTCAACGGGGCATCAGGCCCGACCAGAGTCACTGAATTGGCATCGACCAACCCGATTCCAAATGAAATATCAGGATATTGAGATGGGAATAATGGCGCATACTCTGACTCCACCGAAATGCCATCGGGCCTGATCAAGGCCAAGTATTCTCCCGATGAACTGAGTTTAAAATCAGTGTGCAACTCCTGATCAAAAATTGCCCGGTCTTTTCCCGAAGCAAAGACCACCAACTTTTCTCCGGGTGCGAGGATTACCTTCGGGATTACCCATCGTTGTAAATCGTCAGCATTATCAGTAAGCGACCAACCGTCCAAGTCGATCATCCCACCCGATAGGTTTGAAAGCTCAATCCAATCAGAATTCTCACCATTCTCATCGGTCAAACCGGAAACATTTGAAGCAAGAAACTCGCTAATGACAACTTCCTGCGCACCCAATAGATTAAAACACAAGCTGAAGACCAAAAATCCGGGGGGAAAAAATCGGGGTATCATAACTTAAAGAAAAAGGCAGCCCCCAAAAAAGAGAGACTGCCTATGAAAAATAGACGACCTAAGAAAGTCTCACCAAACTACTTCCGGCGACGCCCAAGTAAAGCCAGAGCCCCTAGCGTCGCAAAAAGTGACGAACTTAATTCTGGGACAACAGAATTTGCAGTCGCAGTCGACCCACTGAAGCTCAAGATAGAAGGATCTTCAGCAAAGGTTACCCCATTCACAACAATATCAGCACCTTGCTCGGTGAATTCCGCTAGGGAAGGCAAGGTAAGCTGAGCGCCTGGAGATAAATTAATCGTTGTCTTTTCGGTCTGGCTGTTGATCGGATCTCCTCCTCCACGGAATCTGAGACTACTTGTCGAATCGACATTGATTTGAATTCCAATCGCAGCAAACTGGGCATTCATACTTGAGCCTCCGACAATATTTAAAGTCGAAACGACATCACTGGCATCATTGACCCCCGTAAAACCATTGTTGTTAGTAAAAGTGAACGACGTATTACTCATTGTGACAGAGAATCCATCTCCAATCTCAAGATTTGAGAATGAGCCGCTAGGATCATTAATCGTAGCGCCTGTAATCGTAACTACATCATTAGTCGGAGAGGCCATTGCCCCAGAATCAGATTCAGAAAAATCCCAATTAGCAGCATTGTAAAAATCATCGGTGTCACCACCCCCACTCCAGACGATCGCAGCTTGCGAAGAAAGACAGGTTGCAAGGACCGCAGCACCCCTAACAATAATTGGGAATTTCATCCTTCACGTCTTACTAGAATTTCTGGAAATGGCAAACCCAAAAGGTGGTTCTTGAATCATTAGCTCCGCTTAAAACAAAAAAAAGCCGGACGGTATCCCGTCCGACTTTTGAATGACTTGCGAGAGGCAAACCGGCAGTGACTTACATCATGCCGCCCATGCCACCGTGATCGTGGCCATGTCCTGCGTCAGCAGGCTCTGGCTCGGGAATATCGGTGATAAGAGCCTCGGTGGTAAGCATAAGTCCGGAGATCGAGGCAGCGTTCTGAAGAGCAGAACGAGTCACCTTGGTTGGATCAACGACACCAGCTTCAATGAGATCAACATACTCGCCGGTCGCAACATTGTAACCCTCATTGCCAGAAGCATTCTTCACTTTCTCAACGATGAGCGCTCCTTCCAGACCTGCGTTAGCAGCAAGCTGACGAAGAGGAGACTCAATTGCAGAAATAATGATTGAGGCACCAGTCTCTTCATCTCCGGAAAGACCAAGTTCACCGATTTGAGCGGTTGCCCGGATTAAAGCGGTTCCACCTCCAGGAACGATACCCTCTTCCACCGCTGCGCGGGTAGCATGAAGGGCGTCTTCCACGCGGGCTTTCTTCTCTTTCATTTCTGACTCAGTAGCAGCACCGACATTGATAACTGCAACACCGCTAGAGAGCTTTGCAAGACGCTCTTGGAGCTTCTCACGATCGTAATCAGAAGTAGTATCAGCAATCTGCTTGCGAATCTGACCAACGCGACCAGAGATATCCTCGTTCGTGCCGGCACCTTCAACAATGACGGTTTCTTCCTTACCGATGGTGACACGTTTGGCTTCACCAAGATCTTCAAGCTCAATATTCTCAAGCTTGATACCAAGGTCTTCGGTAATGCAACGACCTCCAGTAAGGATGGCAATATCTTCGAGCATGGCCTTACGACGATCTCCGAATCCGGGAGCCTTAACCGCTGCAATATTAAGTGTTCCGCGAAGTTTGTTCACGACGAGAGCAGCGAGAGCTTCTCCCTCGACATCTTCAGCGATAATAAGAAGAGGCTTCCCCGTCTTGGCAATTTTTTCGAGCACTGGAAGGAGATCCTTGAGGTTGGAGATCTTCTTTTCGTTAATCAGGATGTAAGCATTCTCGAGGTTACAATCCATGCTTTCTGGATCGGTCACAAAGTAAGGGGAGAGATAGCCCTTATCGAACTGCATCCCTTCAACAACATCGAGTGTCGTCTCGATGCCTTTTGCTTCTTCCACGGTAATGGTTCCATCCTTGCCAACCTTATCCATAGCATCTGCGATGATTTTACCGATTTCCTTGTCCCAGTTAGCGGAAACAGTTGCGACCTGAGCGATTTCCTTTGAATCGGAAACCTCTTTGGAAATTTCAGCGAGCTGAGCAACGATCGCTTTTGAAGCTTCAAGAATACCGCGCTGAAGGCTAATTGGATTAGCGCCTGCAGTAACATTGCGGAGGCCTTCTTTGTAGATGGCTTCGGCAAGCACCGTAGCGGTTGTGGTTCCGTCACCAGCGATGTCGGACGTCTTAGAGGAAACTTCCTTTATGAGCTGTGCACCCATATTCTCGTAGGGATCGTCGAGCTCGATTTCCTTGGCGACGGACACACCGTCCTTGGTCACGGTTGGAGAACCAAACTTTTTGTCGATGATGACGTTACGACCCGAGGGTCCTAGGGTTGCCTTGACGGCGCGGGCGAGCTTCTCGACACCACGGAGTAGGGTCTGACGTGCTGCTTCGTCGAATTGGAGTTGTTTAGCCATGTCTTTGTTTAATGTTTAGAGTTTAAGAGTGGGTTGATTAGTCTTCTAGGACACCAAGGATGTCAGACTGGGATAGGATGAGTTGATCTTCCCCGTTTACTTTGACATCGGTGCCTCCGTATTTAGAGATAAGAACTTTGTCTCCAACACTGACGTCGAATACGATATCCTTTCCATTTTCATCAGTACCTCCGGTACCGAGAGCGGTTACTTCAGCCTCTTGGGGCTTTTCCTGAGCTGAGTCAGGAAGAACGATGCCTCCAGCTGAGACTGCTTCTGCTTCAAGCCGCTTCACGAGGACGCGGTTTCCGAGTGGTTTAATACTAGCCATGTTTTTCTTTATGTTGGTTGTTTGGTTGTTTCACACACCCCCTTGAAACAAGGAGATGAGTAAGATTCTTTCAGGGGTCTATTTATCAGCGTCCACGACTTCAGCGTCCACCACCTTGCCCTTTGCTTGTCGGGGCTCGCCATCGTCGTCTTCAGCGGGATCAAAATCAGGGGCTCCCGCCATATCGGGCATTGGTCCTCCGGCTCCACCAGCGGCCTGAGCCGCCTGTGCGAGTTCTCCAAGTGATTTTTCAAGATCTTCGGTGCTGGATTTGATGAGATCAAGATCCTCAGCTTTGAGAGCACCTTTTACAACGTCCAACTTACCGGTGAGCATCTCCTTCAGTTCAGCAGGAGCTTCCTCGGGAAGTTCGCTGATTTGCTTTTCGACCTGATACACCATCGATTCAGCCTTGTTCTTGGTGTCAACAGCTTCGGCGCGCTTCTTATCCTCCTCAGCGTGAGCTTCGGCTTCTCGCTTTGCTTTTTCGATCTCCTCTTCGGAGAGACCACTGGATCCTTCGATCGAAATTTTCTGCTCCTTGCCAGATTTCTTGTCGGTTGCGGAGACATGGAGAATTCCATTAGCATCGATATCAAAGGTCACTTCAATCTGGGGCATTCCACGAGGAGCACCATCAATCCCGGAGAGCTGGAAGTTTCCAAGAAGTTTATTATCAGCAAAGAGCGGACGCTCGCCCTGGCAAATGCGGATATCGACGGCGGGTTGATTATCAACAGCAGTTGAGAAAACTTGTGACTTCTTCACGGGGATAGTTGTATTGCGCTCGATCATCGCAGTCGCACGGCTGCCCTCAGTCTCAATCGAAAGAGTAAGAGGGGTGACATCTAGAAGAAGAACATCCTTCACATCACCTTGGAGAACTCCACCTTGAATCGCAGCGCCGATTGCAACCACTTCATCGGGGTTGACACCCTGGTGAGGGTCCTTATTGGCCAATTCCTTCGCGGTTTCGACCACTTTCGGCATACGGGTCATTCCACCCACAAGGACGAGCTCATCAAGTTCACCAGCGCTCACTCCAGCCTCCTTGAGACAATCCGTGACAGGCTTTCTAGTGCGTGTGAAAAGATGATCGGTGAGCTGTTCAAGCTTGTTACGACTGAGGCCAACCTGAATGTGCTTAGGACCAGTGGCATCCGCCGTAATGAATGGCAGGTTAAGATCGTAATTCTGAGATGAAGAGAGGGCGATTTTGGCTTTCTCTGCTTCCTCTTTGATTCTTTGGAGAGCGTCGGGCTGACCTGAGAGGTCAATGCCTTCCTTCTCCTTAAAATCAGCCACGATAAAATCAATCAGAGCGTTGTCCCAATCATCACCACCAAGCTGGGTGTCACCATCGGTCGCAAGGACCTCAAAGACGCCATCGGAGATTTCCATGACTGAAATATCAAAAGTCCCGCCTCCTAGATCGTAAATAGCGACTTTCTGATCAGCTTTTGAATCGAGCCCGTAGGCGAGTGAGGCTGCAGTAGGCTCGTTAATAATACGGCGAACTTTAAGACCAGCAATTTCTCCAGCAGCCTTCGTCGCATTACGCTGAGAGTCATTAAAGTAAGCAGGAACAGTAATGACTGCTTCTGTGATTGTCTCGCCAAGTTTGGACTCAGCGTCAGACTTTAATTTACCGAGAACAATCGCGGCGATCTCCTGGGGCGAAAAGACCTTTTTTCCACCCTCTATTTCGACTTCGATGTGCGCATCACCATTTTCAGCCTTTACGATATCGTAAGGCACCCGACGGTCTTCATCGGTAAGCTCCTCGAACTTACGTCCAATCAAACGCTTGGCCGAAAACACCGTGTTTTTAGCATTGGTGACGGCCTGACGCTTGGCGGCCTGACCCACAAGACGCTCTCCGTTTTTTGCAAAAGCAACAACTGACGGAGTTGTACGTGCACCCTCCGAATTTTCGAGAACAGTGGCTTCACCACCCTCCATGACAGACATGCAAGAGTTTGTTGTCCCGAGGTCGATTCCTAAAATTTTTCCCATGATCTTTTTCTTCCTAGTTAATTTAGTTTTAAATAGCGGCCCTTTGGCCAAATTGATTTGTGATCTTTATTGGCAAGAGATGTGCCAACCACTGAAACGCCCAAATTAAAGGGAAAATATGCGCGAAAACCATCTCGATCGCGTCATAATGTCGCACTTCGCCTGTACCTAGAACGACAACCTGTCGCACTTGGAACAACCCCGCCATTTCTTGAAGATTTTTAGAAAGAGGCAGTTCTTGAGAATTCAGATCAGCTCAGATAGCCTTCAATCCATGAGTGATTCACCTTCCGAGGAAGAAACCCCGGACGAACGGTTTGCTGCATTTGTCTATTTCCAAGCCCAAAACGGAGGGCTTTTCCTAGGGCGAATCCCAAATCCCGCTACAGGCGAAACCAGTGTAAACATCCGGGCAGCCAAGAGCGTCGTAGATTCTTTAGAAATGCTCACCGAGAAAACTAAAGGTAATTTGAATCAAACGGAAGATAACATGCTCAAGGTTGCCACTGAAAACCTCCGTAAACTTTTAGACGATGTCTCGACAGACCCGCTCAACACCACAGATTCATGAACACCTTCGAGCTTGGAAACTTCACCGTCGGTTCTGGTGACCCGTTTTTTATTCTTGGTCCGTGTGGACTCGAAGAAGAAGACTTCGCTTGGCGCATGGCTCGGGCTTTGAAAGAAATCGCTGACCGACTTGAGATCAAATTCGTCTTCAAAGCCTCTTACGATAAAGCCAATCGAACTTCGGTGGATTCCTACCGTGGCCCTGGAGTTCAAGAAGGGTGCCGCATCCTTAGTGAAATTGGCAAAGATCTTGGCGTGCCTGTCACTACCGACGTTCACACCCCGGAAGAAATTGAAGTCGCAGCCAAGAGTATCGACCTTCTACAAATTCCAGCTTTCCTCTGCCGACAAACCGATCTCCTCGCGGCGGCGGCTCGAAGTGGTCGTCCCATAAACGTCAAAAAAGGCCAATTCCTTGCTCCCTGGGACATCGACCCTATCTTAGGGAAGCTCCGGCACTTCGACTGTAATCAATTCGCAATTACAGAGAGAGGCACCACCTTCGGATACAACAACCTCGTCGCTGATATGCGATCCCTGCCATGGATGCGAGAGAAAGGAGTTCCAGTCATTTTCGATGCTACCCACTCCGTCCAACGTCCCGGAGGACTCGGAGGAACAACCGGGGGCGACGGCGAGCTTGCTCCCGTTTTGGCTCGAAGCGCTATCGCAGCCGGAGTCGATGGCGTTTTCATGGAAGTTCACGAAAACCCTGCCGAAGCTCTCTCCGACGGCCCAAACCAAATTCCCCTCGATCAAATCGAAAACGTACTGACGCGCCTTCTCGCGATTCATCACGCCGCTCATCCTGAATCATGAAGCCACTCCTTCTTATTTTGATTTTCATCCTGCCCTCGTGCCAGGAGGAAAAGAGACGCGTAAGACCCACCATTCAAAAAGAAGCGAACACCGAAGATCCTAACGAGAAAAAAAAGGAATCACTTCTTAATGTGCCTGCAGGAGCTGTAATTGAAGATCTCATTCTCCCCTATTATAACGATGACCAAAAAAAGGTTTCACTCTTGACCATAGCAGAAGTCACGGTTGCTGACGACATTCGGACCAATAAGACCATCCTCAAAGGTGAACATCTAAAGGTTTGGCTTTTCGATGAAGAGGGAGCTATTCGCAGCACTACAGTAATCTCATCCGCTGACTACCTCGTAAACAAGGAACAACTGGTTGCCAAAAGCGAGGTGCTAATGATTGGATCCAATGGAAAATTTGCTGCCAAATCAAAAGGCGGGATTTTCTCACTCACCACCGGCCAAGCCATCTTACTCGGGCCGGCCACCGCGCAATTTAAAATTCCGCAAAAAAAAGATATTAAAGCCCCATGAAATTACAGCCACTCATCCTACTAGCTGTCATCCCTATTTTATTTGCAGCCCCCCCTCCCCGCGTAACAGATAAGGATCTTGCGCGTTTTGAACGTCTCGTAACCCCAAAGGAACGACCTGATCTTGGAGCGATTGAAAGTTACGAAAAAGCCGAAGCACGTAACCTAGCAACCGCTAAACGTATGGTGGATTTTTTAGATTCGGCCGGCCAATCCACCCTGATTTCCCAACCCGACTCTCTGGCGCCTTCCCAAGATGAAATCGAAGACCCCCTCAAGGGACTTTTTGAACCAGAACCAGACACTCTGCTCATTTCCTGTAGCAAAGGAATCTACCTTGATGGAGAATCCTACGAAATTGATTACCTAGGAAAAGTGAAAATCCAAGGTAAAGGACTGACCATGACCTGCGACAAACAGCTCAAAGCTCTGTTCTACCCTCCTGAGAAGAAAGAAGCTGAAAAAAAACTTCCACCCGAGGAATCAAAGAAAGACCCACTCGCTAAATTTGGTGGATTTGGAGAGCTTAAACAATTTACTGCGGGTGGAAATGTCAGGGTTAACGGCAAGACTGAAGACGGACAAAAAGTCTATATGGGAGGAGACAACGCTCTCTATGAAATGAGTAAAGGAGGTGAGTTAGAAAACTCCACGATCACTTTTCGTGGGAAAAAAATCGGCTTTATGATGGGCGATGTCACCGACAAAAGTGATAAAGCCACCTCCTACGCCATGACTTCAATTTCAGATGACGCATGGATCAAAGCGGTAATTAGAGGCCGAATGCTTTTCGTCGAATGGAGTCCTACTGGCTGGCTCACAAAGGTCGGATTCCCTCCACAAGCCCCAGAAAAAAAATAAGGAACACATGAATACCCAATCCCCGCTCCTTGAAGTCCAAGGACTCCAAAAATCATACGGTGGTAGAAAAGTAGTCGATGAAGTAGGACTCCGTGTAAATCAAGGAGAAATCGTAGGATTACTCGGACCTAATGGAGCGGGAAAAACCACCACCTTTTATATGGTCGCTGGCTTGGTTCGCCCCGACCAAGGTCGAGTTTCCTTTCTCTCAAAGGAAATTACCCGCCAACCCATGCACAAGCGGGCACGACACGGGATGGGTTACCTTCCTCAGGAAGAATCAATTTTTCGAAAACTCAGCGTTAAGGACAACCTCCTTGCTGTCCTTGAGACCCGCAAAGGGATGTCAAAAACACAACGTCACGAACGGGCCGATTTCCTACTTGAGCGCTTCGGGATCACACATGTACATAAATCCATGGCACTGGCCCTTTCGGGCGGTGAAAAAAGACGCCTCTCTCTCGCCCGCTGTCTTTGCACCGAACCAAAACTCCTACTGCTCGATGAACCTTTCGTCGGGATTGACCCCATTGCAGTACAGGAAATTCATAAAATTATTCGTGAGCTCAGGGATACCGACGGCCTTTCCATTCTAATCACCGACCACCAAGTACGTGAAACACTAGACATTGTTGATCACGCATCTCTTCTAGTCGAAGGAAAAGTAATGATTGAAGGGTCTTCAGAAGAATTGGTTAACAACGAAACCGCACGAGAACTCTATTTTGGATCTGATTTTCGATTTTAGAGAAGAATCTTAAACACGTGCCCAGTGACCGGACGAGATCCCTTGTGACCAGAAACTCTAAAGTGAGAATCCCTCAAGATTAGGGACAGTCCGATCCGCCCCGCAGGCAACAAGCTCCTCTTCGTTAAAATTACCGGTTGCAACCGCGACACATTTCACTCCAAAAGCATGAGCACAGGCGACATCCTTAGGAGTATCGCCAATTACAAGAATTTTATCCTGCGAGAATCGCATCCCTGTCGATTTTTCGGCCCGCTCCAGAGCGATTGGACCTAGCTTATTCCGGTTCCAGTGATCATCCCCATAGGCACCAAATTGGAAATAATCGGCGATCCCATAATGAGCAACTTTGAGCATGGCTCCTCTTTCGATATTCCCAGTCAGAAGCCCTAAGAAATGACCTTCTTTTCTCAAGGAAGCTAACAGCGTTTTCACGCCCCCCAGAAGGCGGCCTCCATGATTGGGGTTTTGCAAATTTTCACTTATTCGAGAGAGATAGGATTGATAAAACCCACCTTCAACTGCCGGGTCGTATTGACGCCCGAAGTATTCAAAAAATCCACGAAGAATTGCACCGTCAGTACTACCGGCGAGATCGAGAGGCGGACCTGCTCCGCCAAAAACTTCAACCGCAGCGTCCTGAAGAGCGGCCACTCCCGCGCCTCCGGCATCCACTAGAGTGCCATCGATATCAAACAGAATAAGCATCGGAGGATTTAAGGAAGACTTTACTCATCTCCGTCCTCGTGACTCTCTTCGCTTTCGTGACCTTCTTCTTTTTCAATGTCATCCGAGTCGTCAAATTCATGATCCTTGGCCTCGTCCTCATGGATAAGCTCCCCATGGGATAGCATAAATCGGCGCTCACGCTTTTCAGCTGCAATCGGTGAGAGAACCATTCCGATCGCACGACCAGCTAACTTGGGCTCCATATCAACGTGGGACATTCCAGCAAGATCGTCTTTGACCCGCTCCATGACCTCAAACCCAATATCGCGGTGGGCATTCTCGCGACCACGAAATTGAAGCTGCACACGAACCTTATTGCCCTCATCGAGAAACTTCTCAGCACGAGCACACTTAATATTATAATCATGCTCCTCGGTGCGGACGCGAAACTTCACTTCCTTCATCTTTACCGGACCTTTGCTTTTTGAAGTCTTTTTCAGCTTAGACTGCTCATACTTATATTTTCCATAATCCACGATTCGGCAAACCGGAGGATCGGCTTTGGGGGCAATCTCAACGAGATCAAGTCCCACTGATTTGGCCTTATCGATCGCTTCATGAGTCGTCATGACACCGAGCTGTTGACTATCTTCACCGTAAACAACACGGATCTTAGGAGCACGAATTCGATCGTTCACTCGGGTCATATCCCGGCGTGCTCTTTTGAACTTTTTTTTCTTCTTAGCTATGGTCTTGGCAGGTTGTGGTTATGAGGGGGAGAACTCAGGCAGGCACGAAGCCACCTTGAACCCGAGAGGATTAAAATCAGCCGAGAAACGGCACATGCTAGCACTATCTCTCATACGTGGGACACGCAAATGGATGACAGCCGATCATTAAAGCGAGCGACTGGAGATGTCTTGGGAAATCTTACTGACGAAATCATTCGTTGAAATACTGCCGAGATCGCCTTGATCCCGATGGCGCACACTCACGGAGTTTTCTTCCACTTCACGTGCACCAAGAACGGCAAGATAAGGAATTCGATCCATGCGCGCAAGGCGAATCTTGGCGCCAATTTTGTCGCCCGCATGGTCGACCGAAACACGAGCCCCGGCCTCGGAAAGTTCCATTGCTAGCTTATCGGCTTCTTTGGAATATTTTTCCGAAATTGGAAGAATTCTCACCTGCTCGGGAGCGAGCCAAGTTGGAAATTTACCCTCAAAGTGCTCGATTAAAAGTCCTACAAATCGTTCAAGCGAGCCAAAAGGTGCGCGATGAATCATGACCGGACGATGTGGCTTGTTATCAGAGCCAACGTAGCTGAGGTCAAAGCGCTCGGGCAAATTATAATCGACCTGCACCGTTCCAAGTTGCCAATCCCGGCCGATGACGTCCTTCACCACGAAGTCGATCTTGGGACCATAAAAGGCGGCCTCTCCAAGCTCCTCGGTGTAATCAACACCTAGAGTTTGGACGGCTTCACGCAGGGCTGCTTCTGCTTTATCCCAATTTTTGGGATCGCCCACGTATTTATCGCTATCGGGATCGCGAAGGGAAAGCCTGACCCCATAATCGCTCATACCGAGAGTGTTGAGGACCTTTTTCACGAGACCGAGACAACCCTGAATTTCTTTTCCAACCTGCTCCGGCGTGCAGAAAAGGTGCGCGTCATCCTGAGTGAAGCTACGAACACGAGTCAATCCGCCAAGCTCACCAGATTGCTCCCACCGATAAACCGTTCCAAACTCCGCTAGTCGCACCGGAAGATCACGGTAGGAACGATGCTCACTGTCGAAAATCTTGATGTGATGAGGACAATTCATCGGCTTGAGAAGAAAGCCCTCGATTTCACCGGTCGAGATGAAATTAACTAAATCACTACACTTCGCCCCTTCTTCCCCAAGCTTTTTCATGGCATCTCGCTCCACGATAGGCGGGAACTGGCTATCCTCGTAATACGGGAAATGTCCCGATGTTCGATACAGACCTAATTTGCCGATGTGCGGCGTGAACACTTGAAAATATTCCTGCTTGTCGAGTTCCTCGGTAATAAAGTCCTGAAGTTCACGACGAATAATTCCGCCTTTTGGTTTCCAAAGCGGAAGGCCCTGCCCCACTGATTCATCAAAAGCAAAAAGGTTCATCTCTTTGCCTAAGCGACGATGATCACGCTTTTTTGCCTCTTCAAGTCGCTCGAGATGCTCGTCGAGAAGCGTGCGATTCTTGAAACAAGTCCCATAAATTCTCTGGAGGGATTGCTGATCTTTATCTCCTTTGTAAAACGCACTGGCGACTGACATTACCTTGAAGGCTTTACAGTTACCGGTCCGGCCCACGTGAGGACCGGCGCAAAGATCCCAAAAATCGCCATTCTTAAAGATCGATATTTCTTCGTCTTCCGGAATGTCATTAAGGAGGTCCACTTTAAAAACCGATTCGACCTCACGCTCACTAACCGCAGCCAAACGACCTGCCTTTGCCAAGGACATTGCTTCGTCACGGCTCACCACCATTCGCTCGAAAGAAGAATTCTCCTTCACAACTTTCTTCATCTCAGCCTCGATCTGCGAAAAATCATCGGGCGAAATCCGATGCTTTAAATCAACATCATAATAGAAACCACCTTCAACCGGGGGTCCGGCGGCAAACTGAGCATCCGGCCAAATCCGTGAAACCGCGGTCGCCAGCACGTGAGCACAGGAGTGGCGCAGGCGCTCCAGATCCGACATCTGGTGGCGCTGTTCGAGGGTTTTGCGGTCTTTTTCGTCTGCCATAGAAGTCGCAGATAAAGCAGGTCAGTGGAGGAAATGCAAGCGTTGCTCACAGCGGAAATGCGAGTATCTATGAACTCCCAATGAGAATTCCGACCCTAGAGGACCGTCTCGCCGTCCGCGAAAAGCCTGCAAGCTCTCCTGTGATGTTTCAAACTTGGAGCAATCTCCTTTTCCTCCATTGGGAAATCGATGCACAGGAAATCGCGAAACGAATTCCCGATCGCCTCTCCGTCGATTTACATGAAGGGAAAACCTACCTCGGTCTGGTCCCTTTTTTCATGAGAAAGGTTCGGCCACGCTTTCTACCAACGATGCCCGGACTTTCCAATTTTCTCGAATTAAACGTCCGCGCGTATGTGCACGACGAGCGAGGGCAGCCCGGGGTCTGGTTTTTTTCACTCGATTGCGACCAGCCAATCGCGGTGGAGGTCGCTCGTAAATTTTTCCACCTTCCCTATCAGCATGCTCAAATGTCGACCGAAGGTTCGATCTATCGCTGTCAGCGTAAAAATTGCGAGGAGAAAGCCGTATTTGATTACGAAGGCTCCGGCCACCTCCAAACGGCAAAGCCGGGGTCACTAGAATTTTTCCTCCTCGAGCGCTACCTCCTCTTTTCAGAATCACGGGGTGGAAAAATCCACTGTGGTCAAGTTCACCACTCACCCTATCAATTCACTAAGGCTCGAGTCGGGAAGAAAAGTAAGGCCCCCTTAGAATGGGAAAACTTCTCAGTCGGAGACGAACCCACCTCACAACTCTACAGCCCGGGTGTTCCAGTTAGCATCCACCCGCTCCGCCCTGTGAATTGACAATTAAGAGGGCTCCTTCATTTTTGTAGAAAAAGAGCGACAGGGTCACCCCTGCCGCTCTTCACACCTACGATCCCAATCGCAATGGATTGTGTTATCTAACCTCAAGAAGCCTTTCTCGCGAGAAAAACCTCCTTTGGCTCCTCTCTTATACGCAAGCTTTTCCGCATTTTATCAAGGGCAATATTTTGCAATTGGCGGATCCTCTCCCTGGTGACTTTAAATTCGCACCCAACTTCTTCTAATGTCTTTGCGGTTTTACCACAAAGACCATACCGGGCCTCAATAATCTTTGATTCGCGCTCATCGAGAACCTCGAGCAGAGAATCGATCTGATTGAGCATATTTTTGTCAGAAAGCACCTCAAAAGGATTTTCGGCATGCTCATCGCCAATGATTTCCGCGAAACTTGAGCGTTCCTCGTCCCCCACAGGCGAGTCCAAAGAAGTTGGCCGCTGTGCTGCCCGTTTCAGGAGCGAGAGCTTTCTGGGAGCCATTCCAGTTTCTCCGCATAATTCCTCGTCGGTGGGCTCGCGACCATAAGATTCGGCAAGCAGAGTCATGACACGGCGTAATTTCGCAATTTTATCCACCATGTGAACTGGAAGACGGATCGTCTTGCTTTGGTTGGCAAGGGCTCGCTTAATCGACTGCTTGATCCACCAAGATCCATAAGTTGAGAGTTTTCCACCTTTTGCCGGATCAAAGCGCTCGACAGCCTTCATTAGCCCAATATTGCCCTCCGAAATTAAATCCATAAGAGGAAGCCCATAGTTTGAATAATCCTGCGCAATTTTCACGACGAGACGCAAGTTGGCTTTAATCATTCTCGTCCTAGCATCTTGATCACCCTTTTTGATTAGGTCTGCTAATTCGACTTCTTCCTTTGAAGTTAGCAAGGGAGTCTCACTGATCTCGCGCATGTAGAGCCTTAAGCTGCTGTCCGCATCATAGCGTGAAGAGCTGACTTTTGATTTTGGGGGGGGTGTTTTCATAGTTTTATCTTTCGTAAAGCGACTGGAACTTTGCTTTTCGCTGAAACAGCGTCATCACAATGTAAACTCAAGCCTCTACAAAGTGTGACGCGCCTATTCTCACTTGCGTTACTTCATTTGTATGAAAAATACATTTTGCCAAAATACCTTTCGTTTTTGGGCCTTCTCATCTGACCTCTCGCCCAACCCTTATATGATGAAATCGCTCGTTTATTTATTTTTCAAACCATCAATAACTCGTTTGAAGTCTAAGATCCTAAACAGTCCTAATATCCACAAAAAAAGCGAGACCAGTTAGGCCCCGCTTTTTGTCTCTAATCTTAGCTTACTCCCCAAACTTAGAATTAAGCATCAAAGTTATAGGCCGTTTCGCCGTGCTCGGCAGAATCAAGACCCTCCGCCTCAACCTCTTCCGAAACCCTTAAGCCCACAGTCTTCTTAATAATCAGAACAATGATGATTGTCGCGACTGCGGACCACACGATGGTAATCCCCAATGACTTTAGCTGAACAATGAGCTGCTCGATACTAGAATAAGTTTCACCAGTTTCAGGATTCTCACTGAGTCCCAAGCCTCCGAGGACACCCTCAGCACCGAGAAATGCGACCATAATCGTCCCTAAAATGCCGCCCACCCCGTGCACCGCAAAGACATCGAGTGAGTCATCAATATTCAATTTGTGACGGACAACTCCGCACATGAAGTAACAAATGACTCCGGCCAAAAGCCCAATCAAAAGAGCCCCCATTGGCCCAACGTTGCCTGAAGCCGGCGTTATCGTAGCTAATCCAGCCACCATTCCGGTCGCAATTCCAACGACTCCCGTTTTTCCTGTTTGGATTCGCT
>Ga0209374_1001306_pt1 | contig 24678 bp, 22 predicted proteins | sample SaaInlLV_DNA_10m_FD_184683 | JGI IMG/M metagenome (GOLD analysis project Ga0209374, IMG submission 184683) | Marine microbial communities from expanding oxygen minimum zones in the Saanich Inlet - SI075_LV_DNA_10m (SPAdes) (version 2) | ecosystem: Environmental > Aquatic > Marine > Unclassified ... | reverse complement strand
CAAATTTAGAAGTCTATTTTCATGGAGGCGTAAACTTCAATCCATATAGAGAACAATATAAAAAAATCATTCCAAAAAAAGACTTTCATTATTATGAAACTTATAACGCATCTGAAGGGTTTTTTGCTATTCAAGATAGAAATAACTCTAAAGAACTTCTATTAATGCTAGATTATGGAATTTTCTATGAGTTTATTCCTATGTCAGATTATAAAGGAGAAAGTTCAAAAACAATCTCGATTTCTGAGGTGAAAAAGGACATAGATTATGCCTTGGTAATTACTACAAATGGTGGTTTATGGCGTTATTTAATTGGAGACACTATTCGGTTTACCTCTTTACACCCTTATCGAATAAAAATTACAGGGAGAACAAAGCACTATATTAATGTTTTTGGTGAAGAATTAAACATCGAGAATGTAGAAGACGCATTAAAACTTACTTGTGAGAAAACCAAAGCCCTCATTAAAGAATATACGGTTGGTCCAATTTTTATGAAAGGAAAAGAAAAAGGAGGCCATGAATGGATCATTGAATTTGAGGAGGAGCCAGAAAGCTTGGCTTATTTTACAGAAATATTAGACAACTCTTTAAAAGCGATCAATTCTGATTATGAAGCAAAACGTTATAAAAACATGACCTTAATGCCACCTAGAATACACAAAGCAAAAAAAGGACTTTTTTATGAGTGGTTAAAGAATAAAAATAAATTGGGAGGCCAAAATAAAGTTCCAAGATTATCTAATTTAAGAGGTTTTATTGAGGAACTTTTAGAGCTTTAAAACTACACTTTTCGCGCTACAACATAATCAATCATAGTTGATAAAGAATTTTTATACGCAGACTCAGGGTAGTTTTCTAAAATGGTTATCGCTTTTTTCTTATAGTCATTCATTTTAGAAATAGTATATTCAATTCCCCCACTTTTTTTAACGAAAGTAATTACCTCTTTTACACGTTTTTTATCTCTATTGTGTTTTTTAATCGAGTTTATTAGCCAAGATTTTTCTTTAGAAGAACATGTATTTAAAGTGTAAATTAAAGGCAAAGTCATTTTTTGTTCTTTGATATCTATTCCTGTAGGTTTTCCAATTTGTCCGTCATAATAATCAAACAAATCATCTTTGATTTGAAAAGCAATACCAATGTATTCTCCAAATTTTCGCATTTGCCGCACTGTATCTTTATTTGCGCCCACTGAAGCAGCGCCAATACCACAACAAGCAGCAATTAAAGTGGCTGTTTTTTGTCGAATAATATCAAAATAAACATCTTCTGTAATATCTAATTTTCTTGCCTTTTCTATCTGAAGTAATTCGCCTTCACTCATTTCGCGAACTGCGATAGAGATTAGTTTTAGCAAATCAAAATCTTCATTATCTATTGACAACAACAAGCCTTTAGACAATAAAAAATCTCCAACTAGAACTGCTATTTTATTTTTCCAAAGAGCGTTTACAGAGAAAAACCCCCTTCTTCTATTACTGTCATCTACAACATCATCATGAACTAAAGTTGCTGTATGAATTAACTCAACAACAGAAGCTCCTCTATAAGTTCGTTCATCAAAACCTCCATCAGAAACCATTTTTGCAACCAAGAAAACAAACATTGGTCGCATTTGCTTTCCTTTTCTCCGCACAATATAATAGGTAATTCTGTTTAAAAGCGGAACTTTAGACAACATAGAATCTTTGAACTTCTCTTCAAAGAGTTCCATTTCTAGTAATATGGGTTGTTTTATTTGCTCTACTAAATTCATTTGAATTTTGAATATTAAAATTAAGAAATAATTTTTTAAGATTTATTTGCCAATTGCCCGCAAGCGGCATCAATATCTTTCCCTCTACTTCTTCTTACATTTATCGTAATATCATTCATTTCTAAATTAGAAATATAATTATTTATTGAAGAGGAACTTGCTTGTTGAAACGCTCCATCATCAATAGGATTGTATTCTATTAAGTTCACTTTACAAGGAACTGCTTTACAAAAATCTACCAGTGCTTTTATATCTTCTTTCCTATCATTAATTCCATCCCAAACAATATATTCATATGTAATTGCTCGTTTCGTTTTTTCATACCAATATTCTAAAGATTCTCTCAAATCTTTTAATGGAAAATTAGTATTAAATGGCATTATTGAAGTTCTAACTTCATCAATTGCTGAATGTAAAGAAACAGCTAAATTAAATTTAACGTCTTCATCTGCCATCATTTTTATCATTTTTGGCACTCCAGATGTAGACACTGTTATTCTTTTTGATGACATTCCTAAACCTTCAGGAGATGTTATCATTTCTATAGATTTGATAACGTTTTTATAGTTCATCAATGGCTCTCCCATTCCCATAAAAACAATATTTGTTAATTTATGATTAAAATAGAACCTACTTTGCTTATCAATAACAACAACTTGATCGTAAATTTCATCAGGATTTAAATTACGCATCCTTTTTAAACGAGAAGTTGCACAAAATTTGCAATCTAAACTACACCCAACTTGACTTGAAACACAAGCTGTTGTTCTTTTCTCAGTAGGTATTAAGACAGATTCAACAATTAAACCATCGTGTAATCTTATGCCATTTTTTATCGTTCCATCATTACTTTTTTGCATTGAATCAACCTTAATATGATTGATTACAAAGTTTGATTCTAACATTTCTCTAGTTTCTTTCGAAATGTTAGTCATCGCCTCGAAAGAATGCAACGACTTACTCCAAAGCCATTCATAAACTTGATTCCCACGAAAGGCTTTATCTCCATTTTCTACAAAAAAATCACGTAATTGTTCTTTCGTTAACGCTCTTATGTCTTTCTTTTTTACTTCCATGTGTTACAAAAATACAAAACCTCACAAGAAACTTGCGAGGTTTGTAATATATCTAAATACCAGCGTTATATAATTAACATTGCATCTCCATAAGTAGAGAATCTATATTTTTCTTTTATAGCTACTTTATATGCTTCCATTATAAAGTCATAACCCCCAAATGCTGCTGCTTGCATTAATAAAGTAGATTTCGGTGTATGAAGATTTGTAATCATACAATTTGCAATACTAAACTCATAAGGAGGAAAAATAAATTTATTTGTCCACCCTTCAAACCCATTTAATTCCTGTTTCGAGGAAACTGAAGATTCTACCGTTCTCATTACTGTTGTACCAACAGAACATACTCTTCTTTTTTCAGCTTTTGCTTTGTTTATTTTACTTGCTGTAGCGTCTGAAATAGCAATTTGCTCAGAATCCATTTTATGCTTAGACAAGTCTTCTACTTCTACGGGACTAAATGTACCTAAACCAACATGCAATGTAGTTTCTGCAAACTCGACTCCTTTTATCTCCAAACGTTTTATTAAATGTTTAGAAAAGTGCAAACCAGCACTAGGTGCTGCAACAGCGCCTTCATGCTTTGCATAAATAGTTTGATAACGTTCTTTATCTATATCTTCTACTTCTCTATTGATTGCCTTCGGTAATGGAGTTTGCCCTAGTTCTAGTAGTTTCGCTCTAAAAGCTTCGTAAGAGCCATCAAACAGGAAACGGAGCGTTCTTCCTCTGGAAGTTGTATTATCGATAACCTCAGCAACCAAACTGTCATCTTCTCCAAAAAATAGCTTATTACCAATTCTAATTTTTCTTGCAGGATCTACCAAAACATCCCATAATCTGTTTTCAGCATTTAATTCTCTTAATAAGAAAACTTCAATTCTAGCACCTGTTTTTTCTTTATTACCAAACATTCTTGCTGGAAAAACTTTGGTATTGTTCAACGTTATAACGTCACCTTCATCAAAGTAATTTATAATGTCTTTAAAAAGCTTGTGCTCTATAGTACCCTCTTTTCTATTCAAAACCATTAAACGAGATTCGTCTCTGTGTTCTGTAGGATATTTAGCTAATAACTCTTCAGGTAATTCAAATTCAAAATGTGATAATTTCATACGTATATTTCTTATAAAGAGCGCAAATATACGATATCGGAATAGGCGTTGTCAAGTGTTTGACTATTTAATTTATAGATTCTGAATTTTAAACCCAATTTGCTGCATATCATCCCAAAACTTTTGATATGATTTTGTGACCACTTCTGCATTTAAAATTTTAATAGGAACTTTTAATGCTAAAGGGGCAAAAGCCATTGCCATTCTATGATCATTATATGTTTTTATAGAGATATTCGAGTTTATTTCTGAAGACCTTTCTAAATGTAAACTTTTCTCTGTCACAGAAATTGTAGCTCCTAAATTAGATAATTCTTCTTTCAAAGCTTCTAACCTATCTGTTTCTTTAATTTTCAAAGTGTGTAACCCTGTTAAATCACAAGCTATTTTTTCGGCAAAACAAGTTACAGCAATTGTTTGAGCTATATCAGGCGCATTTTTTAAGTCAATTTCTAAAGTTTTTTCACTACTTTTTTTCACTTTTCTTAAAACGATCGAATGCGCTGTAAAAACAGTTTCAACTCCAAAATGTTGGTAGATTTCTACCAAACAAGAATCTCCTTGTAAACTTTCTTTTTTATACGCTGACAAAGTAATTTCTGAACCAATATCTGACAGCGCTACTATTGAATAAAAATAACTAGCAGAAGACCAATCAGACTCAACAATAATTGTTTGTTTTTGTATGGATTTCGCAGGAGTAACTTTAATGATATTTTCTTCAAAATTAGTCTCAATTCCTAATTGATTTAACAAACTCAAAGTCATATTTATATAGGGTACAGAAGTTATTTTCCCTATTAATTCTATTTCTAATCCGTTCTCTAATTTTGAAGCAACCAGTAGTAAAGAAGAAATATATTGACTGCTTACATTTCCATCAATTAAAACCTTTTTGTGGTTGATTTTTGTTCCTTTAATTCTAATTGGTGGATATCCCTCTTTAGCTTCATAAGAAATAATAGCTCCTAAATCTTTTAGAGCATTTACTAAAATTTCAATAGGCCTGTTTTGCATTCTTTCAGAACCCGTTAAAACAACTTCTCTACACTCTTTTGATGCAAAATAAGATGTTAAAAAACGCATTGCTGTTCCTGCATGTCCAATATCAACAATCTCTTTAGTTGAAGAAAGAGCATGTTGCATATGAACCGAATCATCTGAATCTGATAGGTTCTGAATAGTAATTTCTGGAAACAAATTTTGAAGAATCAACAATCTATTCGATTCACTTTTAGAACCAGAGATCGTTATTTTCTGATTCATTTTTTTATGCTTTACAACATGTAATAGTATATCCATCTCCTAACTCTTGTAAACTAATTTAAAATCGTTAATCTTTTTTCTGAACCTTAAGCACAGTGCATTAATTAACCTATTTGTGTTTGATGATTAGTTTTTTTAATAAGGGTCAAAGTTAGTGTACAAAAAAATCATACCAAAGTTTCTGAGGAATATTTTACGGTGCTAAATATTCCTCAGAAACTTTGGTATTTCAAACAAAAATGTTTTGTAAAAATATTTCTTGCCTAACTAGTTATTGTATTCAATAAAAAATAAAATAAACCCTTAATCTTTGTGGATTAATAAACTCAAAAAAATAGCAGCTCATTAGATTATGATTCAATAAAAATGTCACTTTTTAAATCTAACTCAATTGCCTTTTTTAAATCCACTAATTGTTGTTCTCTCACTTTTAACTTTGTTTCAAAATGTGCTTTTTTATTCAACTTAGAAAACATTTCAGCTACTTTAATTGCTGACGGCAACAAAATACTTTCAGACACAATTGTGTCTAAAAAACCTGCTTTTACCGCCTCTTTTGGGTTAAAAATTTCTGCATTATTTACACTTCTGTTGAGGTAGACCTCTGACAACCGAGATTTTGCAATCACAATTCCCGCATGATGCATCGTCATTCCAATCATCACTTCGTTTAAACCTATTTTAAAATCACCTTCTGCACCAATTCTATAATCTGAAGAAAGTAATAAAAAAGCGCCTTTTGCAATTGCATGTCCAGAACATACAACAATAATTGGTTGTGAAAAAGACAACATTCTCAAAGACAATCGAGAGCCTTTTGATACCAATTCTTTTGCAGATTCTGGCGATTTTGTCATCACTTTTAAATCAAACCCAGCGGAGAAGATTCCGTTTTGACCTCGAAGAATTATTACTTTATTTTCTTGTTCTGCTTTGTCTAAGCTAAGATGCAATCCATCTATTACTTCAAAAGAAATCGCATTTGCTTTTCCGTTTTTTATTGTAATAATCACATACTTTTTCTCTGAGTGATAAGTAACAAATTCGTTCATTTTTTTATTTTAAACCAAGTTACAAAAAAAAATAAAAAAGAACAATTTATGATCGTAAAAGCAGTACATAGTGAAAGTAATATCTTTATTATTAATTGTTTATTTTTGCAAAATAATACAAATCAAAGACTTATTTAATGGTTTCTATTAGGCTAAAATCTAATGACAATTTTTAAAGAAGCAGGTATCGAATTTATGAATAAATTTAAAAAAATATTTTTATCATTTGAGCAAAGCTTTTCTTTACTTTTTCTATTTAAATGGAGTTTTATCTGTTTGCTTATTGGTGGATTAACTGGCAGTGCATCAGCAGTTTTTTTATGGACTTTAGAGTGGGCAACAAATTACAGAGAGGCCAATCTATGGATTATTGCTTTGCTTCCTGTTGCTGGCTTCATTATTGGTTTATCTTATCATGTATTCGGAGAAAGTGTTGTAAAAGGAAATAATTTATTACTTGAAGAATTTCATTCTCCAAAAAAAGTAATCCCCATAAAAATGGCTCCTTTGGTGTTTTTAGGCACCATCCTAACGCATTTATTTGGAGGTTCTGCAGGACGTGAAGGCACTGCTGTACAAATCGGAGGGGCAATTGCAGATCAATTTACTAAAATTTTTAAACTTTCTAATTTTGATAGAAAAATCATCTTAATTACAGGTATTAGTGCAGGGTTTTCATCTGTTTTTGGAACCCCTTTAGCGGGTGCCATTTTTGCTCTTGAAGTAATGGTTATTGGAAGAATAAAATTTGATGCCATTTTACCCAGCTTTTTAGCTGCTATTTTTGCAAATTACTTTTGTAATATTTGGCAAATTTCTCATCATACGCATTACACTATTTCTTCAATTTCAGAAATAACACCCTCCACAATTTTATGGTCTTTGTTGGCTGGTATTATTTTTGGACTAGTAAGTTTACTATTCTCTAAATCAACACACTTTTGGGGAAATTTGTTTAAAAAATACGTTCATTATCCTCCGCTTCGTCCTCTAATTGGTGGAGCAATTTTAGCAATTATTGTATATCTTATGGGAACCACTAAATACATAGGACTTGGAATACCAACAATTGTTGATGCCTTTAATGTTGATTTAAATTCTTATGATTTTTTCCTGAAATTAGTGCTCACTTCTTTCACATTGGGGGCTGGCTTTAAAGGAGGAGAAGTAACTCCTTTATTCTTTATAGGCGCCACTTTAGGAAATATATTAATTTGGTTCATTCCTTTACCTATGGGATTACTGGCAGGAATGGGATTTGTGGCTGTTTTTGCAGGAGCAACAAATACTCCAATTGCTTGTACAATAATGGGAATAGAATTATTTGGAATAGAATCTGGTGTTTTTATTGCCCTGGCTTGTACTACTTCTTATCTATTTTCTGGACACTCAGGTATTTATTCTTCTCAAATTATTGGAAGCCCAAAACACTTGTTTTTTGAAAATGAAAAAGGGCAATGTCTTCTTGAACTAAAAAGAAATAAAACTATAAATAAGGATTAAAAACTTGAGCTAAACTATAATGCTATCTTTTTAACATCTACCCAATTCTTTTTTTCAACAACCGTTCCTTTATTTAAAATTACAACACCCGGATTTGCTCTAATAATTGTTTTTAATGTTGTTTCATCACAGAATAAAAAGTCAAAAGGTAGATTGTATTTTTCTTTAGCGAGAATTAACTCGTCAGAAAAGGAAGCAGAAACTCCGAAGACTGTATAGCCTTTTTTCTTTGCTTTTGTTGTTATTTCTTTAACTGCAGGAAATCCTTTTACAGCTACCTTATCTAGATTATGAATAATCACCAACATTACTTTTTCTTTCTTTAATAATTCTGGTGCCAAATCTGCTTGAGCATCTTCTAACATAAAGTCATGAACAGGCGGAATACTTCCATCTTTTGGATAAACCATTCCCTCAGGAATATTTTTACCGATTGCATAGGCTCTAAAATCTATCAATGGTAAATGCGTTAAAACATGTTGAACAGTATATAAAAATACTGCGAGTGATAAAAAAGTAATTACTTTTGGAACATTCCCTTTAAAAAGTGGTTTTATGTGTGCTACTTTTATTAATAAAAGAACAATTAGCACAATTAAAATTACATTTTTATAGAAGGTTTCCCATGTACTTAATTTTATAGCATCTCCAAAACACCCACAATCTGTTACTTTGTTGTAATAGGCAGAATACCAAGTTAAAAACAAAAAAATAAGAGTTAATAAAAATAAACTCCAAACGGTTAATTTTGACTTATAACCAATTAAAATCATCACTCCTAGTAAAATTTCTGCCACTATCAATAGAATGGCAAATGGCAATGCATACGGAATTAAAAACTCTATATTTAAAACCGATTCAGAAAAATATTCTTGAAACTTATATTGCGAACCTATTGGATCAACCAATTTAACAAACCCAGAGAAAATAAATAATGCGCCTACTAGGATTCTTGAAAGTTGAACTACTATTTTCATGATTTATTTTTTTTATAACTAGACCAAATGAATCATTGCAAATACAGCATAATTAATCATATCTTGATAATTAGCGTCTATACCCTCTGAAACTATTGTTTTCCCTTTATTGTCTTCAATTTGCTTTACGCGTAATAATTTTTGTAGAATTAAATCTGTCAAACTAGAAACACGCATATCTCTCCAAGCTTCACCATAATCATGGTTTTTATCCATCATTAATTTCTTCGTTATCTTGCTGTGTTTGTCGAACAATACAGTTGCTTCCTCAGTATTTAAATCAGGCGTTTCTACAACCCCATTTTCTAACTGAATTAGAGCCATTATCGAATAATTAATAATCCCAATAAACTCAGCTTTTTCACCTTCGTCTACTTTTCTAACCTCATTTTCTTGTAACTGACGAATTCTTTGTGCCTTAATAAATATCTGATCTGTAAGCGAAGGCAAACGTAAAATTCTCCACGCAGCACCATAATCTGACATTTTCTTAATAAACAAACTTCTACATTCGTCTATAACGGCGTCATATTGTTTTGAAGTATCTTGCATTTCTATAAAAAAGTATTTTTCCAAATGTAGTAAATCTTCAAAGGATTTCATTTATTTTTACAATGAATTTATCAACTATCAAATGAAAAAAATTGTTGTTTTTTGTGGATCAAGTTTAGGCTTTAATCCTCTTTATAAAGAAGCTGCCATAGAATTAGGAAATTATTTTGCTAAAAATAAAATTTGTTTGGTATATGGTGGTGGAAAAATTGGAATGATGGGGGTTCTTGCAGACACAATTTTAAGTCATAAAGGTGATGTTATTGGTGTAATTCCAAAATTATTAGAAAAAGAAGAAGTTATTCATGCCGGTGTAGAAGAAATGATTGTTTGCAAAAAAATGAGTGATCGAAAAGTTATTATGAGCAAACTAATTGATGGGTATATCACTCTTCCTGGAGGTTTTGGTACATTAGATGAACTGTTTGAAGCACTTACTTTGAATCAATTACAAATTGAACAAAAGCCTGTTGGCCTTTTGAATATAAATGGTTTCTTTGATCCAATTTTATTGCAGTTAGATAGAATGGTTGAAGAGGGTTATTTAAAACAAGAAAATAGAGAAATGCTATTAATAGGAACTTCTGTAAGTGAATTAATGCAGAAAATGAACACTTATAAAATACCTCAAATAACTAACGTAATTAATAAAGTAATCAATTAAAATGACAATAAATTGCAAAGGAACTTTGTTAGATCTATCATCACCAAAAGTAATGGGGATTTTAAACATTACTCCAGATTCTTTTTTTGATGGAGGCAACTATGAAAACAACTTTGATATTCTTTCTCAAGTTGAGAAAATGCTCACTGAAGGAGCTACTTTTATTGATGTTGGTGCCTATTCCTCGAGACCAGGAGCGATTCATATTTCTGAAGAAGAGGAACTCAAAAGAATTGTTCCTGTAATTAAGTTGTTGCTTAAAAATTTTCCTGAAATTATTATTTCTGTAGATACTTTTAGAAGTAAAGTAGCCAAAGAAACTATCAATTCTGGAGCGGCAATTATAAACGATATTTCAGGAGGAAAAATGGACAGTAATATGTTTGCTACTGTTGCAAATCTTCAAGTTCCTTATATTTTAATGCACATGATTGGAACTCCACAAAACATGCAAAAAAATCCTGTTTATAATGATGTTACCCAAGAAATTATATCCTTTTTTGCAGCGCAAATATGCAAACTTCATCAGCTTAAACTTAATGATATTATTATTGATGTTGGCTTTGGCTTTGGAAAAACCAACGATCATAATTTTGAAATTCTAAAAAATCTAGAACTTTTTAAAAGTATAAATGCACCCATATTAACCGGGATCTCAAGAAAATCTATGTTGTATAAAACACTCGGTATTTCTGCTCAAGAAGCTTTAAATGCAACAACTGCTGCGAACACAATTGCATTATTAAAAGGCACTAGTATTTTACGCGTTCACAATGTTAAAGAAGCTGTTGAAGCTATTAAAATTGTTGAGCATGTTTTATAAGCTTTATTTTCAATTCTCCTTCTAATTAAAATTATATTTTAAGACCAGCGATTTACGTTTTAAAAGAAAAATAAAATTGATCTGTAATGGTCATTCTCTCATATTATAGAATACAGAAATAGATAACTGATAGTATAATTATGTAATTTATTAGTAATTTAGCCTAAAATCACTCCTTTTTTATGTTCGATTTTATTGAGTTTTCTTTGTTAGATGTTTTAGATATTTTATTAGTAGCAACGCTACTCTACTACATCTACAAATTATTAAAAGGTACAGTAGCCATAAATATTGTAATCGGAATTGCGATTGTTTTTGTTATCTGGAAGATAACTGAAGCTCTAAATATGGAAATGCTGAGTGGTATTTTAGGTACACTTTTAGGGGGTGGTGTCGTTGCATTAATCATTGTTTTTCAGCAAGAAATAAGAAAATTTTTATTACTAATTGGTACCACTAACTTTACCAACAAACGTAATTTCTTAAAACAATTAAAATTCTTACAAACAGAAATAGGTTCTGAAATTGACACGGATGTTCTTTTAGATGCATGTAAAAGTTTATCGAAAACAAAAACTGGAGCATTAATTGTTATTGAACGGACGAATGCTTTGGATTTTTTAATAAACACTGGAGACCATATGAATGCCTCTGTTAATGAAGCTATTTTAGAAAGTATTTTCTATAAAAATAGTCCGTTACATGATGGTGCAGTAATTATTAGAGATAATTTTATTGTCGCTACAAGAGTTGTTTTACCAATTTCTGACAATACTAAAATTCCTGCAAGATTTGGTTTACGCCACAAAGCAGGAATCGGTGTTTCTGAAAAAACAGATGCTGTCTGTTTGATCGTCTCTGAAGAAACCGGAGAAATTTCTTACATAAAAGATGGTAGCTTTGAATTGTATTCTGATTATACCGAACTTAATGAAAAACTGAAAAAAGATTTGATTTAATTTTCACGAAGCTTTTCAGCACCAAACTGTTTGTCATATAAATTTTTATAATAGCCTTTTTCTTTCTCTAGTAACTCATTATGAGTTCCTTCTTCAACAATTAACCCATTATTCATTACGATAATTTTATCAGCTTGTTTAATGGTTGCTAATCTGTGGGCAATAACGATAGAAGTTCTTCCTTTAGTAATTGTTTCAGTAGCATATTGTATCATTTTTTCTGCATAGGAATCTACAGAAGATGTTGCTTCGTCTAGAATTAAAATACTTGGTTGACTGAGATATGCTCTTAAAAAAGCAATTAACTGCCGCTGACCTGAAGATAACATTGCTCCACGCTCTTTTACATTGTATTGGTAATTTCCAGGAAGTGTCATTATAAAATCATGAACTCCAATTTGTTTTGCTGCTTTTTTAACTTCTTCAAGAGAAATATTTTCATTTTTTAAAGTAATGTTATTAAAAATTGAATCTGAAAATAAAAAAACATCTTGTAAGACAACAGCTATCTGTCTTCTTAAACTTTCTAGAGTATATTCTTGTATAGAAATATCGTCAACACAAATAGTTCCGCTATCTATTTCATAAAAACGATTTATCAAATTGATAATAGTTGATTTACCGGCACCTGTAGCACCAACAATTGCAATTGTTTGTCCGCTTTTTACATCCAAAGAAATTCCTTTTAAAACTTCTTCATTTTTAATATAACTGAATTTAACATCTTTAAAATTGATATTTCCTTTAAATTTCTCTACTTCAATAGTTCCGTTTTTAACAATACTACTTTGTGTATCTATCACTTTAAAAACTCGCTCTCCAGAAACAATTCCCATTTGAAGTTGATTAAATTTATCTGCAATTTGACGTAGAGGTCTAAACAACATGTTTGCCATTTGTACAAATGCCATTACTGTTCCTGGTCCCGGAACTGTCCCTCCAATAATTTGTTTGCTCCCAAACCAAACAATTAAACCTATACCTATAGATGACAAAATTTCTGCAATTGGAAAGAAAATAGAAAAGTACCAAATGGTTTTTACATAAGCTTCTTTATGCTTGTTATTAATCTCATTAAAATTTTTAAATTCTATTTTTTCTCTGTTGAAAAGTTGTACAATTTTCATTCCTGTAACTCTCTCTTGTACAAATCCATTTAAATTTGCTACTTGATTTCTTACTTCTTGAAATGTTGCTTTTATAGCTTGTTGAAAAACTCTTGTTGCATAAATCAAAATAGGTAAAACAGATAGAGCGATGAATGCCAACTTCCAATTAAAATAAAACATTAAGGCAGCAATTGCAAACATTTGTAAAATATCACTTATAATTGTAAAAACACCAGTGCTAAAAAAAGCAGCAATCGTTTCTATATCTGAAACTACTCTTGTAACAAGTTTTCCAACTGCATTTGTATCAAAATAAGACATTTTAAACTGTAAAATATGCCTAAATATTTTTGCTCTAATATCTCTAATAATATGTTGCCCAACCCAATTTGCAAAATAGATATATGTAAAACGAAGTAATGTTTCTATAAGAACAACTCCAAACATTAGCATTACATTATGAATAAGACCTTGTGAATCTTTTTCTGTAATATATTGATCTACGGTCTCTTTTATTAAATAAGGGTTTAATAATGAAACCACAGCAAGTAGAATGGTAGAGATGGTAGCTATAAAAAAATTTAATTTGTACCGCTTTGCAAAAGACATTAGTCTTAAAAAGATATTTAAATCAAAAGCTTTCCCTGTTTTATCTGCCAAACCTTAATAATTAATATTTGTTAAAAATAATCCTTTAGCAGGCACTGACAATCCCGCATTACTTCTGTTTTTACTCTCTATTATTTTCCTGAAATCGTCTTTAGTAATTTTCTCCAAACCAACATCTACAAGAGTTCCAACGATTGCTCTAACCATATTTCTTAAAAAGCGATTTGCTGTTATATGAAAAACAAGTTCCTTCCCATTTTGCTTCCAAATAGCTTCGGTTATATCACAATTATATGTATGAACATCTGTCTTTACTTTAGAAAAAGTTTGAAAATCTGTATATTCTAATAATAATTTTGCTGCAGCATTCATTAAATCTATATTTAAATTCTGAGAATGAAGTTGCCATGAGAAATCTAACAAAAAGGGATTTCTACCCAACCATATTTTATACTCATAGCTCCTACTAATTGCATTAAAACGAGCATGTTTTTCTATATCTACTGAAAATACCTCATGCACAATAATATCATGAGGTAAAAGTGAATTTAACTTATAAGAAATATCTCCTTTTAGTTCATTTTCCGTATCGAAATGAGCAAACATTTGAGCCGCGTGAACACCAGTATCCGTTCTCCCTGCACCAACAACTTCTATTTTTTCTTGTAAAACGGTACTAACTGTAAAATTTAATTTTTCTTGAATAGAAATGACATCTGGTTGAATTTGCCAACCGTGATAATTTTTTCCATTGTAAGAAAGTTCTATAAAATACCTCAAGAAATATTGTTTTTGAAGAGTCCAAAATTACGCAAATTATTTTGTTATGATTACATTTGAAGATCTAAGAGACGTTAAAATTTTCTTATTCCTTTTTTTAATGAAAAAAATACTATTATTATCTGACACTCATAGTTATATTGATGAGCAAATTTTAAAGTTTGTAAAACAAGCAGACGAAGTATGGCATGCAGGTGATATCGGCAACTTAGAAGTTACAGATAGGATAGAAAAAATAAAGTCTTTACGAGCAGTTTTTGGCAATATAGACGGAGCAGAAGCAAGGGCAGAATTTCCCTTAGACACAAAGTTTGAGCTTGAAAAAGTATCCGTTTGGATGACACATATTGGCGGTTATCCAAATAAATATAATCAAAGAATTCGAGACGAAATAAGCAGGAATCCTCCAAATATTTTTATTTCTGGACATTCACATATTTTAAAAGTACAATATGACAAAAAACTAAACTTGTTACACTTAAATCCAGGAGCAGCGGGAAACTATGGATTTCATAAAGTGAGAACAATGTTGCGTTTTAGTTTAGACAATGGAGATATAAAAAACATGGAAATTATTGAACTTTCTCAACGTGATTAATTTACTCTTTTTCTGAAATTGGTAAAATTACCTTTATAATCGTTCCATTATTAAGAGAAGAATCAATAGTAAATTCCCCTTTCATTATTTGGATTCTAGCATCAATTTGACTCAAGCCCAAACCTTCTTTAACAGTTATTTTAGTTTTGTCAAAGCCAATCCCGTTGTCTGTAATTTTTAAAGACAGCTTACCCTGAACTTCAGCTAAATTAATTATTGCTTGTTCTGCTCTGCTATGCTTTAAAATATTGTTAATAAACTCTTGAATAATGTTATATAATTTAATTTCAAAGTCTTGATCATATCTTCTAAGATTTGCTAAGTTGGTTTTAAATTCAATTTGTGAATTAGAATATTTATCAGCCATATCTTTAATGGAAAAAGCCAATCCAAATTTTAATAGAACAGAAGAAACTAAAGTATGGGATAAATCTCTAACTTTTTCAGATGCTTCAATAATTATTTTTTGAGTTTTATAAATTTCTAAAGGTGTTTTTCCCTTAAATTTTGGCTTTGCTGCTTGTAAATGAAGATTGGCTGAAGAAAGCAAAGCACTTACGCTATCGTGTAAAGTTTCTGCAATTTGTTTTCTCTCGGTTTCTTTTCCATCTATGGTAGCGTTTAGAATTCTAATTTGAGATTCTGACTTTATCTTTTCTATACTCTGATTTTGAAGCAATTTTGTTTGAGAAAGTTGAAGACTTAGATTCTTTTGACGAAGTTTATAATAGTTTAATGCATACAATAAAGAAAGAATTACGATGAGACCTCCAATGCCAGAAATCCAGAATGTTCTTTGTGCTTTTTGTCTCTTTATTTCTTGTTGAAATATTCCTTCCTGTAACCCTCTGTCAAAATTTCTATCTGCATATATATCTGCAATTTTTTGCTGGTTTTCTCTATCTTTTATTTTGTCATATAATTCCCAAGATTTTTCTTGATAGTCATAAGCATGATAATCTTTAAGTTTATACATAGAATATGCCATGTTTAATAATAAACCAGCTCTAATTTCATCTGCTCTTTTACCTTTAATATTTTTAATAGATTTTAAACCAAGTGACAGTGCTTTTTTTGACGCTTCATATTCCCTTTCAAAAAAATAAATATTAGACAATGCATTGTAACCAGAAGCCAATAAATATTTATCCTTCAGTCTTTTTTTAATTTCTAGAGATTTTAATAAATATTCCTCTGCTTTTAAATAAACACTATCTCTCATGTAAATTCCAGAAATATTATTATATGCTTTTGATCTTAGTAAAGAAACATCATTGGATAATGAATTGGATTGCAAAATTTTATCGTAGAAAAAAAGAGCTTTTTCTCGGTGTAATTTATTTAGACTGTCCTTTCCTTTATTTTCTATAAATAACTCAAATAACCTCTGATAAGATTTAGCTATTTGTAAATTACCATTTAAAATACTGAAATCATCGTTTACATGATGTTTTTCTAAATGGTAATTTGAAAATTTTTTCTCTTCAAATATTCTAGTGTAGCCAACAACACTTTTTTGAAAATAAACTAGAGCTTTTTTATAAGCTCTTGATGCATACCAAATTCTACCAATCAAATAATTTGTATTTGAAACTAAATCTAGATTATTAACTTCCTTTGAGGCATCAATTACTTTTAGAGCAAATTTGAGAGAGGTCGTAAATTTTTTAATTTAAATAAACTATCTGCCTTATTATACAAGTTGTATAAGGTTGAATCTTTACTTTTTTGAAATACAGATTCCGACAATACTTTTGAAGTGTTGTCAGAATTCGCATAACATACCTTACCAATAAATAAAAGGGTAAAAACTATGTTTGTGTAAAATATTTTTTTGATGATATTCAAAGATTTAGCACCTTTTTAATCTATTATAACTACGGGAGTCTTTGGTCTTCTAAGTGAAGATGAAGATTTGGAACTAGTATTGCTTTTGCTTTTATTATTAATAAAACAAATCTTTAAGGGTTGCCCCAATTGCTTTTCTAAAAATGTAGTAAATTCTGTTTCTGTTGATTTACCGGAATCTAAGTGGACTTCATACTCCTTTTCATCTTCGTTAAAAACAAGATCTTGGACAAACCCATCATTTAAAGTATAATTTAACTTGTAAGTGCCATCTGATTCCTTAGAAATACTAAATCCTTTTAGTTTATCTGATTCTGATCTACTTAATGAAGGAATGTCATCTTTAATAGTAATAATATCTTTTTGGTCAGAATTCGTGTCAACAAAACCTACTTTTATTTGACTTCCATCTACAAAGGTTAAGTCTTGAGACACTCTTCTACTTGACTCAATATTTGAGGCATACAAATAAATTTCGTTACTGTTGGTATTTAAATCTTTTACATTGTCAATTTCAACATTACCATTTAATACAAAGTTTACAAGGTATTTACCAGAATCATTTTTTTGTATGGTGTATGATTTTAATAAATTTACCGATTCCTTTTCAGGCAAAAGGGTTTCATTTGTTGAACAAGAAGAAAAAATGAATGTGAAAGATACTAGTAAAGCAAATAAATTAAAATTTTTCATGTTATAGGGATTTAAAATTAATGATTAAAGTGTTATTTTTTTATGTTTGCAAAGTAGCCTAGAATGTATGCAACAAATAGTTTAATCTAAAATAACTACTAAGCCTTTTTTAGGGGATGATTAAAAAAGTAAAAGTTTTTTTAATATAAATTATACTATGTTATTTTGAACTGCATACATTGCAAGGCCTACTGCATTTTTTACATTTATTTTTTTTAATAATCTTCTTCTATAAGTCTCTATTGTATTAATACTAAGACAGAGTTTATCAGCAATTTGTATCGAGCTATATTCCTTCGTAATCAGTTTTAGGACTTCAAGTTCTCTTTCTGTTAGGCTGTTAATTAAAAAATCATTTGGCATATGCCCTTGTTCAACATCTTGACCTGTAAAAGATTTTACCATAACAGATTGAATATCTGAACTAAAGTATTGCTCTCCATTTGCTACTGCTTTTATGGCCCTTATGATGTGCTCACCTGCATTGTTCTTTGAAATATATCCTTTACAACCTAGACTTAAAACTTCTTGCACAATTTTTAGATCATCATAACTTGACAATACAATCACTTTTTGTTCAATTTTATTTTCTTGAAAATATTTTAAAACTTGAAAACCGTCAACAACCGGCATTGTAATATCCAATACCAAAACATCTGCAATGTTTCCTTTTTCACTAAACCAATCAATTACTTCCTGCCCAGTTAAAGAATATCCTTCAATACTTATATTTCTATCCGTATTAATTACAGCTATGATTCCTTCAATTAATATTTTATGATCATCAGCTACGTGAATTAATATTTTCTTTTTCATTCTTACCATACAAATATAAAGTGCATATTAAAGTTATACAATACCATTTTTGATGAAATTTTTTATCACGGTTTTCCGTGATACTAGCGCAGAAATCTAGGATGTTAAAATCTTAAAACATTGTTTTATTATACTTAATAAAGCTACCTTTTAAAAGTTGAATTTCATAATTTTAATATATACTTTTTTTTAGATTGTAAACAATAAAAAACCGAGAAGTAAATTCTCGGTTTTTTTTCGCACTAAATATACTAATATTAAGGTCTATCGCAATCTATCTGCAGATTTCACAAGATCTTCATCCTTTTTAATAGCTTTGTTTGCCAAAACAATAAGCAACACCACTATAATTGGTAAGAACATCCCAATACCTTTCTCCGAAATCGAAATTTCTCCAGGTAAAGTTAGAGATACATAAATCAATAATCCTAATAAAAAAAGATTGATCAAAATTACAAGTCGCCCAATTACAAATTGTAGCTTTCTATTTCTAAACAAAAGGATAGCAAAGAAAGATACAGTGGCAGAAAGTAAAAATAACAAAGGAATTATTTTTAAAAGAAAAAATTCTCTCGTAAATAAATCAAATGCAAAAACTTCTTGTAATGGGTTTTTCCATAAATTAAAAACAAAAATCAAAGCGCCAGAAACAATACTGGCTACTAATAAATATATACTTTGTATTCTTTGGATCATGCTAAAATATAGAGTTACAAAAATAGAGTTTTCTTTTTTAAAAAGAAAACCTAAAACTTAAAAAAAATGTATATATTTGTGAAAATTAAAACCGCACACAAATATTGTATAGTACTATATACAGTAAATCAAATCTAAAAATATTATAATTAATCTTACATCATTAAGGTTTACATTTTAACTTAACATACAACGAATGTTCGAAATTTCAGAACTAAAAGCTAAAACACTTGCTGATTTGCAGGTAATCGCAAAATCTATTGGTCTTACAAAGACAAGTCAACTTAAAAAATTAGATTTAGTGTATCAGATTTTAGATACGCAAGCTGCCAACCCTACAAAGAGCACAGAAACTGTTATTCCAAATAATAGTCCTTCTAAAAATTTAAAAACTAAAAGAAAAAGGGTTTTAAAAACTAGCCAAGACAGTACAAAACCTTCAGAATTAAAAACTGTGGAAAAAACTATCCCTGAACCAAAAAAGGTTGAGGACGTAGAAAAAACTGCTACTATTGAAATTAAAGAAGAAAAAAAGCATCCTTCTTCCTTAAATAAGCCGCAAGTTAGCAAACCTCAGCATCAACCAAAACCTCAGCACCAGCAAAAGCCTGCTCAGCAGAAAAAGTCTGTTCAACAGAGGAACGACAGCAATCTAAAAAATAATACACCACAAAATAATAAGAACAAGCCCAAAGAAAACAATAGGGAAAAAAACACCAATGTTAGTAGAGGTAATAAATCTAACAATCGATATAAAGATCCGGATTTTGAATTTGACGGAATTATTGAAAGTGAAGGCGTCTTAGAAATGATGCCCGATGGTTATGGGTTTTTACGTTCTTCTGATTATAATTATCTATCATCACCTGATGATATTTATGTGTCTCAATCTCAGATTAAATTATTTGGATTAAAAACTGGTGATACTGTTAGAGGAAATGTTAGACCACCAAAAGAAGGTGAGAAATATTTTCCATTGATTAGAGTCTCAAAAATAAATGGATTGAACCCTAATATTGTTAGAGACAGAGTTTCTTTTGAACATTTAACACCTTTGTTCCCTCAGGAGAAGTTTAATTTGGCAGAAAAAGGTAGTTCTTTATCAACCAGAATTATCGACTTATTTTCTCCTTTAGGAAAAGGTCAACGTGGTATGATTGTAGCACAACCGAAGACTGGTAAAACCATGTTACTTAAAGATGTAGCCAAAGCCATTGCAACAAATCATCCCGAAGTGTATCAAATAGTATTACTTATTGATGAGCGCCCTGAAGAAGTTACAGACATGCAAAGAAGTGTTCGTGGAGAAGTTGTTGCGTCTACTTTTGATGAACCTGCAGACAAGCATGTTCGTGTTGCTAATATTGTTTTAGAAAAAGCAAAAAGATTAGTAGAATGTGGACACGATGTTGTAATTCTACTAGACTCAATTACACGTTTAGCAAGAGCCTATAATACTGTTGCGCCCGCATCAGGAAAAATACTTTCTGGTGGTATCGATGCAAATGCATTGCACAAACCAAAACGTTTCTTTGGAGCTGCAAGAAATATTGAAAATGGTGGTTCTTTAACTATTATTGCAACGGCTCTTACTGAAACTGGCTCTAAAATGGATGAAGTAATCTTTGAAGAATTTAAAGGAACCGGTAATATGGAACTTCAATTAGATAGAAATATTTCGAATAGAAGAATTTACCCAGCTATTGATTTGATAAAATCTTCTACAAGACGTGATGATTTATTATTAGATGAAAAAACAGTTCAAAGAATGTGGGTTTTACGAAAGTATCTTGCTGACATGAACCCTATTGAAGCTATGGAGTTTATTAATGAAAGAATTAAGTTTTCTAAAAATAATGATGAGTTTTTAATCTCTATGAATGGCTAGATATAGTCATTATAAAATTAACAAAAATACTACAAATCCTTTTTGAGAAATCAGAAAGGTTTTTTTTGAAGCAAATTTCTGCTTTCTCTACTCGCTTTTTTAGGAACTAAAAAGAGCTCAAATAAACCATTCAATCAGGGCTAAATATAGAGGGTTTCATGAAGTATGTGGGAAAAAAATACAATAATACTATTAACAACTTGTTTCAGATTTTCAAACACTAAAATTATTGCATAAAAAAGTCGTTCAAAATTTGAACGACTTTTTTATAAACTTATAGAAAATAATTAATTTCCTACATATAAATTTGCTCTATTATCTTCTATGTCTGAAGCTTTCTTTATAGCCTCATACATCACAGTGGTTTTTCGTTTTCTAGCAGCGGAAATAGATTTTCTAGCAACCTCATAGTTCGGCAATACAGTAGGCAACTTTTTGTTAGTCAAAACAAAAGCATACACTCCTTTATTTCCTTCTATATTTTTATAGACTGTATTTAACGCTGAATTATACATCGCCCCAACAACTTTTGGTTCAGATCCTGCTCCAGTTAATGTCGGACTTTTTAACGTAATTCCATTTGCATTTCTAACCGTTGTATTATTTTCTTTAGAAATATCTTCTAAAGAGGTCCCACGAAACTTTTCTGCGATTAATTTTGCTTTCTTTTCATTAATCAATATTGGCCGAACTCTGTTCGTAGCTTTTGCTGCAGAGAGAAGTCCTTTTTCAGTTTTAGCAGTAACATAAGCAACTACATGACTTCCTTCTAAATCAAAACGTTTAAAATCTCTCGGTTTTGTTTCTTTGCCAAAAGCCCAAGAAATAATTTGTCTTTGATTTCCTAAACCTGGAACATTTTCGTCTAGAACTTTTAAACCAATCGCTGGTTTTGTTTGGTAAGAATTCTCTTTAGCAGCCTCAAAAAATGTTTTACCTTGAGAGATCGCCAAGGCAAATTGTTCTGCTTTTTGAAATACATTATTTTCCGTAGTTTCAGAAGGGAGTATTTTTCTACCAAAAGTTGCTATCTTTAAGACTTTTTGAATATTTTTTTGTCCATCTATCTTAATTACATGATATCCAAATGGGGTTTTAACAACTCCTATATCTCTATTTTTACCCTCAAAAACAAAATCTCTAAATCCTGGAGTCATTCTAGAATAATTAAACCAATCATAAGAGCCTCCTTTTTCTGAGGACCCTTTATCTGAAGAAATAGCTTTGGCTAACTTTGCAAACTTTCTTTTATTTCTCTTTACAACGTTTAAAATACTATCTGCTAATTTTTTTGCTTCACCCTCTGTTCTTGTAACGTCTGGAGCAACTCTTTGTGCACCAACAAAAGGAATTAAAATATGACTTGCTTTTGCAGAATCTGGCATCTTGCTGACTGCCATAATTTTTGAAATCTTAAAGAAACCTTGGTCTTTATAAGGTCCGAAAACATCTCCTTTAGAACCTTTAAAAATAGTTGAAGCTACCGTTTTATTGATATTATTTTTAAATTTAAAGCTTTCATCCATATTTGTGTCTGAATCATTTTCACTTAAAAATTCTGTTTCATTAGACGTATTTTTAAAATCATCAACAAAACTTGCAAGGTCTTCTTTAATTGCATTCTCATCGTCTGTCGTAGCAATGATATTGAGTTTTACATAAGATATATCTCTAGATTCATCTACGTTAAAATCATTCGAATTCTCTTTAATATATGCTGTTACTTCGCTTTTAGATACTGCTACTAAACTATCTGCAATTGTAGAATAAGGAACAAATACAAATTGCGCTGTTAACTTTGTGTTGTCAGTAAAATACTGAGATTCTCCTTCTTTTAATGAAGCTCCAAGACCTGCTGTAACTAAATTATTATAAGTATTTCTTTCAGCATTATCTCTAATTTGATTCAAGTAATTAGACCAAGCATTCCATAGTTGACTGTTATTTTCTTTTGTATCTGCTAAAAACTGCTTAAATTTTAGTTCATCAAATAAGCCTATCTCATTTTGAAATTGTGGATTATCCTTCACTGAAGAAGCGTTTATAACTTCATTCCAGACATCTGCTTCACCAACAGTAATACCAGCTTCTGATAATTGATTTTGATAGATTTTTTTTCTAACAATATTATCCCAAACAGTTTTACTTGCTTGCATTTCAGAAACACGATTACCAGCTTGTTTCTTATATGCTTCTAATTCGGCAGCAAACTCTTGTCTTGAGATAGATTCACCATTTATTTCACCTATTTCATTAATTTTAGTTGAATTGAAAAAGTCACCTAAAGTAGAGGGATCTAATACAAAAGCAAAAAGTGCTAGACCAATTATAATGATTAAGAACATTGATCGTTCTCTAATTTTTGATAAAACTGCCATACGTCGTTTATTTAATTTCGGTTTGCGAATATACAATTTGGCTTTTAATATTGCAACCCATTTAATACTTATTAGTCTTGTAAAAAAAGGCTTTGAGAGTGTTCTTTATAAATCCGTTAACTTTTACAGGTCTTCCTCTACTATTTTCATGAATACCTCTTCAATTTTAGCACTGCTTACTTTTATGATTTTTATTTCAAAATTCTCTATGCGAACGATTTCATTCTCTTTAGGAATACTTTCTGTGTAATCAATAATAAAGCCTCCAAGAGTTTCATATGCTTCGGATTTAGGAATGTTCAAATCATATTCTTCATTCAAATAATCTACCTCTAATCTTGCTGAAAAATTAAATTCACTATCAGAAACAATTTTTTCTAAAAACTCTTGTGTATCGTGTTCATCTTCAATTTCGCCAAATAATTCCTCAACAATATCTTCTAAAGTTATCATGCCTGACGTTCCGCCATATTCATCAACAACGACAGCAACACTTTTTCTTTTTTTCGTTAAATTATTCAATACATCATTGATCATCATTGACTCTGGCACGATTTCTACTGGCAATAAAATGGATTTAATTGTCTTTGGCTTCTTAAATAATTCGAATGCATTTACATATCCAATTACATCGTCTAAAGACGACTTATAAACTAAAACTTTAGACAATCCCGAATCAATAAATATCTTTTTTAAATGAGCTACTTTTTCATGAAGTTCTACAGCAATAATTTCTGTTCTAGGCACCATCACCTCTCTTGCTTTAACATTTTGAAAATCTAAAGCATTCTGAAAAATTTGAATCTCAGAATCTACATGATCTTCATCATTTCCGGTTTCTAATTGCTCTGATATGTAATTCCCTAATTCCTCTTTACTAAATTCAGTCTGTTGTTCATCTGCATTTGTTTTAAAAAAGACACGAAGAAAAAAATCTGAAATAATGGTAATAAATTCTGAGAAAAAGTGAAATAAAATATAAAAAACATAGGCTGGTACAACAAATAATTTTAAAACCTCATTTGCATAAATTCTGAAAATAGCTTTGGGTAAAAACTCTGCAGTAATTAATATAATAATTGTAGAAATAAAGGTTTGTATTAAAAGAACAGAGAAGTTATTGTAACTTTCAAGAGAAAGTGTCTTTACTAAAAAAACACCCATATAGTAACTATAAATAACCAAAGAAATATTATTACCAACCAACATTGTGGTGATGAATTTTGATGATTTCTGAGTAATTATATTTAGTATTTTTGGAATAAAACCTTCTCTTTTTTTCTCTAACTCTATATGAAGTTTATTTGCTGAAACAAAAGCGATTTCCATCCCCGAAAAAAAAGCGGAAAGTATAATTGAGATAAGTATAATGATAATTTCAATTTCCATTAAGAAATTTGTAATCTATTTATTTTTGGTGGTTCCTTTTTTCTACTTTTTTCCTAAAATGTCTTTTAAAGAAAAAAACTAAGATAATAAAAATAGATGCACAGAGAAATAAATAAGCTTTTTCT
>Ga0209374_1001304_pt1 | contig 24705 bp, 19 predicted proteins | sample SaaInlLV_DNA_10m_FD_184683 | JGI IMG/M metagenome (GOLD analysis project Ga0209374, IMG submission 184683) | Marine microbial communities from expanding oxygen minimum zones in the Saanich Inlet - SI075_LV_DNA_10m (SPAdes) (version 2) | ecosystem: Environmental > Aquatic > Marine > Unclassified ... | reverse complement strand
TTTATGACATGTTTGATAGCTGGGCCGTCGATCAGAGGCGGCTAGACCCAACGCTGACAGAGCAGACCTTGTCGTCCTTTCGGGCCAATTTATATGATGCTGAGTTTGTGTTTAGTGCGTCCAGAGCAGACGTCGCCCAGTGTGACAACCCGCTTTTAGTGCTGATGGGACAAGACCTTTATCATCCCGAGTCGGTTTCCCGTGATATTGCTGCTTTGGCACCGAATGCCGAGCTCATTACGGATTGGAAGAACGATGGTGAAGCGACTGCCGAACGGGTCCGGCAATTTTTAAGGGCTCAGACCCCGAATTAAACGCTAAATGCCGGTGGTCTGATCGTGGGTCGTAAAAGTTACGAAGCAATGGCGCGGGGCGCGCGATTCCGCGCGGTCGGCGCGCGCGTCCTTTTTAAAGTATGAGGATAATTGGGCCGCGCATCCGTCAGTCTTGCGGTAAGCGTCGCTGACGCAATACGCGCTTCGGCGATGTTTTAAAGCCATGCGAAAGTGGGCCAAGCTGGCGCAGCTTATGACGGTCTTGCTCAATCGCCGTGTGCCTTAATAACGGGTCAGCTCAAAAAGAAGATGTAGTTGAGGACGGTTCGTTGAAGCGTTGTGCGTTGGCGTATTTTTGGGTCCGGACCCTGAGCCAGTCGTTAAATGCTTTGAATGAGCCGGTTGACACCGAATTATGTCAGCCTTGGCGCTGGCATTTTGGGTGCGTGACCGAAGACGGGGTAATTGGCGCTGGACATTGCGAAAACACAAGGGTTTAAATGTGGGTGCGCTGAACGTGGCACCAGCTGAGGTTTGCGCAGAGTGAAAGTGATTCATCAACGTCAGATCATGACAGAACCAAGGAGTAGGGTATGGGCATATTAGACAGATTTCAGATCAGTGGGCAGGTTGCTGTGGTTACCGGTGGTGGTCGTGGTATCGGCGAGGCCATTGCGCTCGGTTTGGCTGATGCCGGTGCTGACGTGGTGGTGGCGGCGAGACGAACGGCGGAAGTCGAGGCGGTTGCCGAAAAGATCCGAGCCAAAGGCCGACGCGCACTGGCAGCCACCTGTGACGTAATGGATATCGAGCAAGTTAAGGCGCTTGCGGCGCGCGCTCGGGATGAAATGGGTGGGTTAACCTGCTGGGTCAGCAATGCCGGAGGTGCAGATGATCGGGTTGCCCGCACGTTGCTCGAATTGCCAGAGCGGCAATGGGATTTCCAAATGAACCTTAATTTAAAAGCAGTCTGGACCGGTGCACAGGCGGCGGCCGACATTATGAAAGATAGTGGTGGCGGCACTATTATTAACATCTCGTCCCAGGCAGCCAATCGCGCTTCGCCGTTCAATGGGCCTTATGCGGTTGCAAAAAGCGGTGTGAATAATCTAACGCAGACCTTGGGCGCCGAGTTGGCTCGATACAATATTCGGGTCAACGGTGTTTCACCAGGTCCTATTCCCACCGAAGTGTTCATGGAATTTCTCGGTTTAAAAGAAGAAGATCTCCCACAGATGGGCGAGCGTATGAATATTCCGCTGGGTCGCTTGGGCGACCCGGAAGATATCGCGCCAGCGGTAGTGTACCTTGCGTCAGAAGCCTCAAGTTGGATGACGGGGCAGACCATAACGATCAACGGCGGTAGTTAAGCGCTGGAAGGCCAATGCCCGCAGAGGTTTAAATCTGCGGGTATTCAGCGTTCGAACAATTGCCTCGAGCGCACGGATGCACTGGGCACACTTTGTGCCCTTCGCCTTGTTTCAGGGCGCGGTCAAGTGCGGCGGAAGTTCAACCCACGCCCCAGTGCCGCTGGCATTATCGGGCATCGATTGCCAAAGCGGTACCAGCTGTAAATCGTTGAATAAAACCCGATTATTGCGAATGGTTTTTCGCCACCACATGCGTTTTCGAAGCTCTTCCGGCGTAAGGTCATCGATTGTGAAGGGCTCGCTGCCCAGTTCGATTCGACCGGGCTGTTCATTCTCGAACGCCGCGGCCCGCCAGATTGCGCCGCCCATGCCAATATAGTAGATATACATAACCGTACACATCGCTGCAAATTCCGCTTCAAATTGCTCGAATTCATAATCCGGATAGCATTGGGTTTTTGTTTTAAACAGCTCAAAAAAAGTTCTGAGGATACGGTTACGATTGTCGGCTTCATAGACTTCAGGTAAGACACTGCCGCTGCTCAGCAAGTAGGCCAGATCAGATGGGATAGGTCCTTTGAACATCAATTGAAAATCGATGGTTAACCATCCATGTGAATTCGTCGCGGTCTTAGGGCAAAAAAACAAATTATCACCCCGCAGGTCGCCATGACTCAGCGTGCAGGTTGCGCCAAGCGTCGGGTCGATTTTCGAAAAATGGGCGTCGAGCTTGTTGGTAAATAACTCGGCAACACCAGTGCCAAACAAGGTTTGCCAAGAGGCACCGCCGTTGAGGTCAGACTCGAGCATGGAGACAACTTTGTCGAATAATTTGGCGCCTGCTGGCATCACATCTTTATACAAGGCAAGGTTTTCAGCTGAACTCCAGTGACCGACCCCGAATTCAGCAAGCGTGGCTGCGCGGTCGCCGGAATCACAACCTTCCCAAGCGACGGCGCAATCCACGAGCCCCGGGATCATCTGCAGCACTTCATCGAGCGTTAATTCGGTTTCATGAACCTTTTGCTGAGCATATTGATCGACGTCCTCCATGATCAGGCCCCATCGGTTGTTCGTTTGATCAAAGTCAGCAAGATAAACAACCGGCCGCGGAAAGAATTGCTCGGCGGGAATCATGTAGCCTTTGATGTCTTTGATGAACATGTCACTGATGGCCTCTCCCGGCAGCATCTCAAAGTCTGGCCAAGCCTTAGCCACAAAATGCGCGGGACAGTTGGTCGGTGATTTAAAGAGGCAATGGATTTTTTTGATGTCTGAAAAATAGCCCGCGGTCATGCCAACGCCAGCCTCTTCAATGGCAGTGACCTCATTGTCGGCTTCGAGCAGTCCTCGGGCTGTGAGCAATTGACTTAGGAAAGCTGCATCAATGTTAGCTAGTTTCGCGGGGAGTTCCATGCCCCTTGGGATGGTCGTGTCGGTTGGCTGGTTGGTCATGGCGGCTCTTCTTATCAGTTTGTCTAGAGGTTTTATTCAACGTCGCGGGCATAAAGATGTCAATGACTCGGGCCGATGGGTTGATATTGCAAGGATCGGGTTTAAATGTCAGAGTTCTTGGAAAGAATAATCGGGATACTCGGCGATGAAAGAAGCATTTGATCCATTGAGCGTAGGGGAGGATTTGTCCAGGATCGATGTGTCGGATCCGATGATTTTTAAGAACGATGCTTTTCGTCCAATCTTTGCGCGACTCAGAAAAGAAGCGCCGGTGCATTATTGCAAGGAGAGTCCGTTTGGACCTTATTGGTCTATTACGCGTTTCCACGACATTATGGCGGTGGATAAAAATCACCACGATTTCTCCTCTCAGGGTGGGGTCAGTATCGGTAATCGCAGTGCAGATTTTGAGGCGCCCAATTTTATCTCAATGGACCCACCCAAACACGACTTGCAACGCAAGGCGGTGACGGGCGTTGTGGCGCCCATGAATTTAGCAAAGCTTGAACCGGTGATTCGTCAGCGTGCTGGCTGGATATTGGATGAGCTACCCACGGGCGAGTCTTTTAACTGGGTCGAGCATGTGTCGGTTGAGCTCACGACTCAGATGCTGGCGACAATATTTGATTTTCCGTTTGAGCAGCGCAGAAAATTAACGCAGTGGTCTGACTTGGTCACATCAAGCGTGGCCACAGGGGGCACGCTGCCGGATGAGGACCGACGCGAGGGTTTAATGCAGTGCCTGAGCGAATTCACTGATCTCTGGAACGAACGCGTGCATTGGGATCCAAGGGAGCACAATGACCTGATTACGTTGATGGCAAATGACCCGGCAACCTCGGAGATGGATCCGATGGAATACCTGGGAAACTTAATCTTGTTGATTGTCGGCGGGAACGACACAACCCGAAACTCGATCTCCGGTGGCGTTTTGGGGCTGAACCAGTATCCAGCCGAATATCAAAAGTTGACTGCCAACCCGGGGTTGATTCCTTCCATGATTCCCGAAATTATTCGGTGGCAGACACCGCTGACCCATATGCGGCGTATCGCAAAACACGACGTGCAGTTTCAGGATCAATTGATTAAAGCCGGCGATAAGGTCGTCATGTGGTATGTGTCAGGCAATCGAGATGAGACTGCGATTGAAGATCCTGAGCGGTTTTGGATTGACCGGCAGAATCCACGGCATCATCTATCGTTTGGCTTTGGGATCCATCGATGCATGGGTAATCGCTTAGCGGAAATGCAGCTGCGCATCCTTTGGGAAGAAATCTTGAACCGCTTTGAGCGCGTGGAAGTGGTTGGCGAACCCGTCCGGGTTGCATCGAACTTTGTCCGAGGTATTGCTGATCTGCCGGTCAAGTTGCATCGCCGAGCCGTCCGAGCGGCGTGAGGTGCCGCAGTCCTGCAGTGGGGTCGCGCCGGCGACGTCGAGCGGTGGAACATGGCGCTTGATTGGGGTTAAGCGCTGATAAAAGGGCTGAAAATAAAGGCGCTGCAAGTAAAAGGGCAGTAAATATAAGGGTAGTAAATAAAAGGTCAGTAAATAAAAGGTCAGTAAATAAAAAGATCAAAATAAGACCCACGCAAAGTCAAACAAACCTTGTGTTTGACGCAAGACGCCTATCTCCTCACCGAGGGTTACAAAGAAATCAGAACGATCCTTGAGGGCCAGATCATCAATCAAGTGACGTTTCTTGATAAATCTCTCCTAAGGCGGGTAGGCTTCGATGCGAGACCGCGCAGCGAAGCGCCTTGGATCAAACCCATTGGGTGCGTAGATCGGAATACCGAAAGGTAAGCTGGGGGTTAGCCGTTAGGCTTCCTGCACACCATTTCGGTACTGACCACGCGGGGTTTCAGCGGTTCGGTGCTCAATAACGGGAGTGGTGCCAGGCTCAGACTTTGGTCGAGTCACATATCGTGCAAACCAGTCGGCAAGGCGGCGGCGGTCATTGGCTAACGCTTGAACCATAGTTTGTATTTGATCGATGTGTGCATCGGTGATCTGATCATGTTGCCAAAGCGACGGGGCTGGATCGCGATAAACCAATTGATCAGGTTCCGTGACCAAGTCGGTGGCAAGGTCCGAGATCATCTCGCCGAGCGTTGGGGCGCGGAAGCCGACCGAATAGGTCAGGCAGTTGTCGAGCGCAACACCATGATGCGCGACCCCTGGCGGCAAGTAGAGCATATCGCCAGGGGACAACGTGTGCTCAGTCTCCGTTTGGAAATCCGCCAGAATACTCAGATCCACCCCCGGTAATAAGGGTGCATTTTCATCACACCGTTGGCCTATTTTCCAATGTCTGCGACCCTCAACTTGAATCAAAAACACATCGTACTGATCAAAGTGCGGACCGACGCTGCCGCCGGGTGGCGCAAAGCTCACCATAACGTCGTCGAGTCGCCAGCTTGGCAGAAAGTTGAACTGATTTTTTAAGGCTGCAATTTCGGGAACCCACAGATCGGTGCTCTGCACCAATAAAGACCAATTGGATGTCGGCAGCGTTGCGAAATCAGCGGCTTCAAACGGGCCGAAGGCCACCGACCATTGGTCTTGATCTTCGGAGCCTCGCACCATTCGAGACGCGACATCCGGTTCCATCGCGAGTCCGGCGAGTTCGTCACCGGACAGGGGGGACGGCCAATTCGGGAGTGCGTCCCGAACGAGCAAGGGTTGCTGCTGCCAATAGGTTTCAAGGAAAGTCTTTGTCGATATCTTGCCCAGTAGGGTCATAGAAAAATCACCAAAATGAATAGTTGCCAGTGACCAGAGCCGTCCGACACGAAACCACTGCCGGGCGTAAAGGGTTTTGGCAAGCGGTTGGGCCCACGAGGTGGGCCTAGCCGTTGGGGGGCATTATGCTGCGGCGTGTGGCCACAGTCTTAAAAAGTTGTCCGCATAAAACTTTTCCTTTACCGCAGGATTGGCATCCGTGAGATACGATTCAAACTTGCCGATTGGATTGCGACCGCCCTCTACATGTGGGTAATCACTCGAGAAAAGGTAGAGATCTTCATTTGAGTCGTCGATCAGATCTGCGACATTCTCATTTGGGAAAGGGGTGAATGCCAGTTGTTGACGAATCTGCTCGCTGGGCGCGCGTTCGAAGCGAACCGACTCATCGACTCGGCTATAAATTTTTGTAACCCAATCGAGCCGCCTAACCATTTCAGGGACCCAGCCGGCGCCGAGTTCAACGGCGGCGCCGCGTAAACCGGGGTTTCGGTCAAGCACGCCATCGAGGATCAACATCGACAAAAAGGTTTCGGGTGGTTGATGCATCACGGCGGCATCTTTGGTGCGAACATTTTCGCCGCCCCCCATCCAATCTCTGACGGCTGCACGACCGTTGTTGCTCCAGGCCTTGAGAGCTTGCAGGGGCGCGCCGCCCACATGCAATACGAAAGGTGTGCCGGATTCCGCCAGTAGGGCCCAGAAGGGATCTAAATCGACATGTCCGGGCGATCGGTCAATGGGAGCGCGATGGGGTACCCAAATCGCTTCCAAGCCCAAATCCAGCGCGAATTCCAGTTCAGCCATCGCTCTGCTGGGGTCATCCAGAGGCACGATGCCAACGCCCATAAGCCTCGCATCGGTATCGCAGAAATCGGCCATATGCCGATTGTGCGCGCGGGTTGCGCCATAACGAAGGGTTGGGTCTTTTTTCGAGCTAGGGTGAAACGGGAAGGCCACACTGTGGGTTGCAAAAACGAGTTGTTTATCGAAGCCGAGTAGATCCAGCGCTTGCGTTCGGTCTTGCTTGTTAAAGGCCCCCAAGGCTTGGATTTCCTTGGAGTGTGCGATGAGGTCATCCCCTAGGGCGATTTGCGCTTGGATGTGCTCGTCACTGTGGCGCCCACCTTGGGCCATAATGATGGCAACTTCTTCATCGGTTACGAGCGAGGCACTGTAGCTGACGTTTGGAATATCGTCCCGTAGCTTCGGATCCGCATACGCTTTTAAAAAATTGGGCAGTTCCATGATGTGGCTGTCTGCATCGAAATACCGTTGCTCGGCTGGCGCGTAGGTCATTGGAATTCCTTATTTTTGCTTGCCTTTGAGGTTAACCAGAAGTCGCCTCCTCGTCTAGGTCTGCAAAGGTGTTGGTTGACGTTTTGGGAATGCAACAATGATTCGGTGCAATGCCTGCCCTGACAGGTCGGTCTTTGACAATTTGCCTGCGTCGTGTGTGAATTAAGTGCAAGACCGGCGCGTTAGTCGCGCCAAACCAGCGGAGGTTGCATTTGCAAGCAATAGAGGAAGATGTCGTTGTTATTGGGGCAGGGGTTGTGGGTCTGACCTCGGCGCTCACGTTGCAGCGCTTGGGTCGATCTGTTGTTGTCATAGATCCGAGTCCACCGGGATCTGGCGCATCTTTCGGCAATGCGGGCACGATTGCGGACTTTGCGATTGCACCGGTCGGGTCTCCAGCATTACTAAAGCGATTGCCAGGGTTGCTGTTTGATCGACAGGGCCCGTTTAGTATCCGTCAGGGCGCTTTGTTGGCTTTGCTGCCATGGCTTGCTCAATTTGCTTGGCAGTCATTTCCCGGTCGCTCTGAGAACAATATGCGAGCCATTGCGGCACTTACCCTTGACGCTGGGACCCGGTGGCAGGGTTTAGCAGACGACCTTCAGGCAGATCATCTCATCCAAAACAAAGGCTGCTTGTACGTGTTTAATAATGAAGCTCGCTATCAAGCAGGCCGGCAAGATATGCGCCGCCGGCAGGCTTTTGGCGTCAGCGTTGAACTGCTTAATCCGGGTGAGATCGCCCAGTTGGAGCCGCACCTACCGCAGGTTGAGGGGGGCGGTGCCTTTTTCCCGGACGCGTTGTCGGTTTCCGATCCTGGCCATCTCGTTGGTCTGATTGCCCGCAGGGCCGAAGCAGATGGCGTGCGAATCCTGCCAGAGTCGGTTGTTGGCTTGTCGGCTCAAAAACGCCAAGTGGTCCTACACCTGGGAAATGGCCTGCGGGTGAACGCTCGCCAAGTTGTCATTGCGGCAGGCGCCCATTCTAAGTTCTTAGCAGATCAAGTCGGGGACCTTGTGCCCCTAGAAACCGAGCGTGGCTACCATTTGGAGTATGACGGTGAAAGCGATCGAGTGCTTCGACCCGTTTGTGCAGCGGAATCTGGGTTTTACATGAGCCCCATGACTGGTCGACTGCGGGTCGCGGGCACAGTAGAACTGGGCGGCCTGCAGGCGCCGCCAACCGCGGATCGTCTGTCGTTCTTGTCTCACCGGGTGCGTGACATTTTTCCTGAACTGAAGACTGCCTCGAGAAGCTGGCTTGGGTTTCGTCCGTCTATGCCGGACAGTCGTCCGGTGATCTCTGAGTCCCGGATCGGCCGTCAAATTATCTATGCTTTCGGTCATGGTCATATCGGTCTCACGCTTGCGCCGATGACGGCGAGCCTCGTGGCAGCGCTTGTGCAAAACACACTGCCCGAGGTGCCCCTTAAGGATTATCGAGTTGATCGTTTCTAATCTGGGAACGATTGGTTGAGGATCGGGATATCAAACGGCCGTCAGCAAGGGGCCTATAGGATGCAGGGCGAGCTACTGAAAACGCACGTCGTTTTTTGGGCGCTTGCTGATCCGGACCGTGCAGGTTATTTTGGGTGAGCGCGGGCGTCGTTTGGCGCCGGCGAGACGGGCCTTTCGGCCGGCCTTTAAACAGAGTGTTGAACAACCTAGGGGATCAATATGTCAGCGAGACCAGTGGACTATACCAGCCGATATCTATCGGGAAATTACGAACCTGTTTTTGATGAGGTCGAGGCGGCAGACCTTGAGGTCATCGGTGAAATCCCAAGCGATCTCAGCGGACACTTTCTTCGGATCGGACCGAACCCCTATTTCGTTCCGGATATGGACCGTTACCACATTTTTGATGGTGATGGCATGATCCATAGCGTCACTTTTTCGGGGGGACAAGCCACCTACCGTAATAAGTTCATTGATTCAAAAGGCTTGCGAGAAGAGCGTGAAAAAGGCGAGTGGATCTACCCTGGCCTGAATCTGTTTGGCGATGTCATCGCAAGAGGCGAGATGCCGAAGAGCAAAAACACTGGCAATACTGCGATGGTCTTTCATCAGGGCAAATTGTTTGGTTTGATGGAGGGCGGCACGCCTTACGAAGTGTCCTTGCCTGATTTGACGACCGTCGGAGAACATGACTTTGACGGCACCCTCGATCATAACTTTACGGCCCACCCAAAAGTGGACGCCAAAACCGGGGAGATGATGACTTTCGGGTACTCGCCGTTTCCGCCGTACCTGACTTACTCAGTGGTCAGCGCCGAGGGCCGTGCAGTTCATACTCAGGAAATTACGATTCCGAAAGGGATTATGATGCACGATTGCGCCATCACTGCGCATTACACGATCTTTCCAGATCTGCCCTTGGTATTTGATTTTGACAAGTTGTTAAAGGGTGAATCCATGATTGGTTGGGAGCCTGAAAACGGCTGCCGGATCGGCGTGGTGCCCCGATTTGGCTCCGATGACAGCATTCATTGGTTTGAAATTGAAGAAAGTTTTTTGTTTCATGTTGCCAATGCTTGGGAGGATGGGGATGAGATTGTTTTGCAGGCCTGCCGGTCGGATCGCGGCGCGATTGAGACGAGTGCCGATCAGGACGTGCGGGAGCAACTGGGCCGATTGCACGAGTGGCGGTTGAACCTGAAAACCGGCGCGGTTAGCTCGAAATTGCTACTCGCGAATGACTATTGCGACTTTCCTCGGATTCAGGATGACTTGGTTGGCTATCAAAATCGGTTCACCTACGCAGCCCGGTTTCGAGTGGATGAGGGAGCGACCTTCGATGCTGAACTAAAATATGATCATCAGACGGGGGCGGTTCAAGTCCATGAATTTGGTCTGGATAAGGAATCGGGCGAAGCGGTCTTTGCGCCAAAGCGTAACGCGCAATCAGAGGACGACGGCTACGTCATTTGTTTTGTGAACGACATCCATGACAGAAGTTGCGAATGCCACATTATCGATGCTCAAAACTTCGAAGGCCCAGCGGTTGCTCGCATTAAAATCCCAAGCCGCGTGCCCCATGGGTTTCATGCGTCTTGGGTGCCCGGTTGAGTCTGATTAATAGTGCTTTTCGAGATCCAGCGCTAAAACAGTCATCATTTGAGCAGGGCGCAATTCGGCGCAGCACACTATTTTGAAAGCTGATTGAATGAGCGAGCCTGATCTAGCATCCGGGCCAAGGGTTTTAGTCCATCGGATTGTGTGTGGGTTGGAAGGGGTTAGAACGGGTTAGAAAGTTTTGTATAAGGAGTTGGCAGGGGTTGGACTTAGCTGGGTTTGAACGAGTCGTCCGGCTACCGCGCAAAATTTCGCGCTAGGCGATTTCAGATTTAATGCAGTATTCATTTTGCGGTCGCGGGGCAAAAAGGCGCTGCCGGTCGTTGCTTAACATTTTTTTGATGACTGGATAAGCCAGGTCATCGCGTTAGAAAGGGGTAAATCATGACGATAAACGAAACCAATAGCGGGTCAGGCGATGCTATGAGCCTGTTTGATACCATTTACCAGTGCCGGGCCATGCGAAAGCTCGACACCAAACCGATTCCCCAGGAACTGCTGGTTAAGCTAGTGGATGCTGCCAATCAAGCGCCGTCGGGTTCGAATATGCAATCCGGTCGGTGGATGATTGTTCAGGATCCTGACGTGAAGGCGGAATTGGCCAAGCTCAATCGCGCTGGCGTGAATGATTATATTGGTCCGATGATCGAGAACCCCGGATCCCTGCCACATCAAGATCAAGAAAAACGCACGCGCATGATGAAGAGCGTGCTTTGGCAGATGGAACACCTGCATGAAATTCCAGCCTTGATTATTGCCTGCATGGATTTTGGCGTGAAAGCGGATGCGGCGATGATGGCGCGAGGGGGCGGGTCAATCTGGCCGGGCATTCAAAATTTATTGCTCGCCGCAAGGGCGCTTGGCTTGGGCGCGGCGCCCACGACGCTGGCCCTGCAAGATCAAGCAGCGGTTGCCAAGGTTCTGAATCTACCTGAAACCATGGGTGCTTTTTGCTTAATTCCGGTTGGCTACCCGCTGGGAAAATTCGGGCCGGTCACGCGGAAACCGTTATCAGAAATTCTTCGTTTTGATCAATGGGAGGCCTAACTGCAACGCGCAGAGTTGGCATAATTGCAGTGCATCCCGGCGCCCGCGCTGAGGTTTGCCCTACGCGCGCCGTTGGCGTTAAGGAAAGTGTCCAAGCAGGGATCCGTCGCGCGGCTCTAGAATCGGGTAGTATGGAGGCGTTCGCAGCGCGCTGAGTTGTCGGGATAAAACACAAAAGATTGACACCGGCCGCGATTGGGCAACCGTGTCAATTGAATCAAGGGTTAAAGAGGGGATTATAATCGTGAGTCAGAAGATAAATCGATCAACACCGTTAGGCCTTAAATCGGTCCTGCCGCAAAGCTGCCTAATTCTGGCAGCGCTGCTTGGGCAGCAGGCCTTAGCGGAAACCGAAAAACCTTACTCCCTGCCATCCACGGAAGACTATCCTCAGAATGTCTATTGGGGTGATACCCATTTGCATACCCGTAACTCGGCAGATGCGTACTCATTGGGAAATCAAAACTTAACGCCAGCGGATGCTTACCGGTTCGCTCGGGGTCAGGAAACGATTGCGCACAATGGCATGACTGTGAAGCTCAAACGGCCCCTGGATTTTCTGGTGGTCTCGGATCATGCTGAGTATTTGGGCGGCTACTACCGGTACAACGTGGGTGATCCTATCGTGACTGAAACCACCGCGGGTGGGCAATGGTCAGGTTATATTGCAGATGGCGACCCGGGTAAGATGATGGCCTCGTTTGTCAACAGTATGCAGGATCCAGCCAATAACTACCCGTTCCCAGAAGCGGCGCAGCGGCTGATATGGGATGACGTTGTGCGCACCGCCGATACTTTTAATGAACCCGGCCAGTTTACGGCATTCTCTGGTTATGAATGGACGTCGATGATCGACGGTAACAATTTGCACCGAGTGGTATTGTACCGGGATGACTTTGATGAGGTCTCACAGCTCCCACCTTTCACCTCTCAGACGAGTCGTGATCCGCAGGATCTCTGGCGCGCGCTTGCCAAGTACGAGGCAACTACCGGCGGCCAGGTGATGGCCATCGCACACAATGGCAATATTTCCAACGGGATGATGTTCCCCAGTGTGACCGTTGATGGTCAACCGATTGATGCGGATTATGCGGCGCTGCGAGCGCGGTGGGAGCCGATCTACGAGGTGACGCAGGTTAAAGGCGATGGTGAGGCGCATCCAACCCTGTCGCCGAATGATGAATTTGCCGATTTCGAAAATTGGGATGCTGACAATATCGGACGAACGCAGGCAAAAGAAGATTGGATGCTTGAGCATGAATATGCTCGCAGCGCCCTTAAACTTGGGTTGGCCAAGGAGGCAGAGCTTGGCATAAACCCGTTTAAATTCGGTTTGATCGGCAGTACAGACGGTCACAACACGATTAGCACGACCGAAGAAGATAATTTTTTTGGGAAGTTCCCAGAGTCCGAGCCCAAGCCTGAACGGATGACCAATGCGATGGCGAACGATGCGCTTTGGAAAAATTGGCGATTAGTCGCTGCAGGTTATGCTGCGGTCTGGGCTAAGGAAAATACCCGCGCTTCGCTGTTTGATGCCATGAAACGCCGAGAAGTTTATGCAACCACCGGATCCCGCATCCAAGTTCGTTTCTTCGGTGGCTGGTCATTCGACGCAAGCGACATTCACCAACCTGATTATGTCGCGAGGGGATATGAAAAAGGGGTGCCGATGGGCGGCGACATAACCCAAGGGCCCGAGTCAACAGCGCCAACCTTTTTGATCGCTGCTGCCAAAGATCCAGATGGCGCCAACCTAGATCGGGTGCAAGTCATCAAAGGCTGGCAGGATGCAAGCGGCGCTCTGCAAGAACAAGTTTACGATGTGGCTTGGTCAGCAGAACGGATGATCGACGCAAAGACCGGTAAGCTCGAAGCGGTTGGCTCAACGGTTGATATTGAAACCGCGACTTACCTCAATACCATTGGTGCGGCAGACCTTGCGACCTACTGGCAAGACCCTAATTTCGATGCGTCGGAACGGGCATTTTACTATGTGCGCGTGCTGGAGATCCCGCGTCCTCGATGGACGACGGTGGACGCTGCATATTTTGGCGTCGCATTACCGGATGAGGCGCCGCGTTCGGTCCAAGATCGCGCCTACACCTCACCAATTTGGTATACGCCTTAATGGCGAGAGCCTTCCTGCGTGAACCGCTGATCCATTTTGTCGTCGCCGGGCTGATTCTCTTTGGTTTGAATCAGCTTTTTTTTGAGCAGCCGAGCAAGGTTGGCGCTGGAACAATTGTTGTCGATCAGGCGGCAGTGGTTCAATTTATCCAGCACCGTCAGAATCGCTCGCCCGAGGATGCGTTAGCACAGTGGCAACGGTTGTCGCAATCTGCTCAATCAAAAGTGGTCAAGGATTTCGTAGAAGAGGAAGCGCTGTATCGCAAGGCCAAAACCTTTGGTTTGGATGAAGCAGATTATGTAATTCGTCGGCGGATGGTCCAAAAAATGGATTTTGCCGCAGCCGGATTGACGGAAACTGAGTTCACGCCGTCAGCGTCTGCGATGACGGATTATTACAAGGCGCATCAAGCCCAATTTTCTACGCCAGCTCAGATCACATTCACGCACGTTTACTATGAATCGCAAGCGCGCGGACAAAAAACCGCACTGGAACTGGCCACAGAAAACCTAAAGCAGCTTAATGCCGCGAAGGTTTCGTTTTCAGAAGGCGGGCAGTACGGCCAGCGGTTTGCCTACCACCGCAATTATGTCGACCGCGCCGAACCCTTGATTGTGGACCATTTTGGGGCGGATTTTGCGGCCCGAGTGTTTCAGCTGTCGGCGACGCAGGATGTATGGCAGGGGCCTGTGCCGTCTCGTCATGGTATTCATTTGGTGTTGATCGCGGCGGTAACGCCAGAGCGAGTCTTGGGGTTTTCGGAGGTGAAAACCAAGGTCGTTATGGCCCTGCGGCTTGCTGAACAGGATAAGCGACGCGTCGCCTTTATGGACGCACTGTTGGCAGAGTATTCGGTGGCAATCGAGCCGGGTCTCGGCGTTGTTCAGTGAGGCGCCAAGCTGGGTTGCTCTGCGTGTGAATAGGCTGTTTGGGCTCATTTTAGTGGTGCTGATAATGCCCTTGCTGGCTTTATCCGATGAGTTGCAACCTTTTTATATTGAGCTGGTGGAGGCGCCGCAGGGGACGTTCACACTTGATTTTAAAACCGCCCCGGGTCAGGACAATCAGACAGCGACGCTGATGTCACCTTGTACGACGATCTCGAATAATCGACGCGATGCCTTGGTAATGCCCAGACAACCAACGCTCTATCGATGTAATGATTTATCCAAAGGGCTCGTTATCAAGCGTACGGCAGACGGGTTGAGTCCGCCAGCATTGATTCGATTCAAACGATTGTCTGGTCAAGTCGATTTGTATTACTTAAAGGCGGGTGATCATCAACAGACGCTAAATGCCATTGCGCCCAATCAGGGCAGCTTTGTTCAGTATCTAACTCTCGGTTTCGATCATATCCTTATGGGCTATGATCATTTGCTATTTGTCTGGTGCTTGGTGTTATTGGCATCGTCCTGGCGCCGGGTCTTGGTGATGGTCACTGGTTTTACGGTTGCGCATTCCATGACGCTTGGGTTGGCGGTGCTGGGGGTTTTGCGAGCGCCTATTGCGCTGATCGAAGTGCTCATTGCTGTCAGTGTTTTGTTGCTCGCGGTTGAACTTGCGAAAGGGCCTCGGCCAACCCTCACCCATCAATATCCCATCCTTGTGTCATCGTTCTTTGGATTACTTCATGGTCTTGGTTTTGCCGCAGCCCTGACGCAAATTGGATTGCCCAACACAGACGTCGTCTGGGCATTGCTGGCTTTTAATGTGGGTGTGGAGTTGGGACAGGTGGGATTCGTCCTTATCATTTTGGCTTTTGGAGCGGTGATCAACCAAGTCGCCAAGGTTGACCCAGCCTGGTTCAGCATTGGGCGGAAGGGCCTCATCTATACGGTTGGGGTTGTCGCGGGTTACTGGGCAGTAGATCGACTCCTAAGCTGGATCGGTTAGGGCGTGAATCTGCTTTTGATGCGGCCTGAAACATAACGCAATTGACGTGAGGTGGTGAGCGCCTTACTGGCTCAAATGAAAGTTACCGCGGGGTTGTGCCGAGAACGAGGCAAAAGGCCTTGTTGTTGCCACAAACGAGATATGCCAAATCTCGGTACTGGGTTTAGAGTTAAGACCCTGCGTCGAGGTTCAAAGCCCCCTTTAGTGCCAAATCTGACAGGATATCGGCCTTTTTTAAGCTGAGATGGCGCTACACCTTCATTTTTTATCCCCGACCCATTATAGTGCGGTCGCCATTAAACGCTTCAATCCGACATCGCGAGGATTCCTTTTGATTACCTGTGCCAATATCACCATGCAGTTTGATTCCAAACCGCTCTTTGAAAACATCTCTGTTAAATTTGGCGAAGGTCGAAGGTACGGTTTGATCGGAGCCAACGGTTGTGGCAAGTCAACTTTTATGAAGATCCTCAACGGGTCTTTGAAGCCGACCAGTGGCAATATCTCGATCGATCGAAACTTGAGGGTTGGCGAGTTGAGCCAGGATCAGTTTGCCTTCGAGAGTTTTAGCGTAATTGACACCGTGATCATGGGCCATAAAGCCTTATGGCAGGTCAAAGAAGAACGTGACCGGATATATGCCCTACCCGAGATGTCTGAAGAAGATGGGATGCGCGTTGCGGATTTAGAAGGCGAGTACGCCGAGATGGATGGTTACACCGCGGAGAGTCGGGCGGGTGAAATCCTTTTGGGTGCTGGCATTGACCTCGCGCTGCATTACGGTCCCATGAGCGAAGTCGCACCTGGCTGGAAACTGAGGGTGTTGTTAGCGCAAGCCTTGTTTTCTGATCCAGATATCTTGTTACTGGACGAGCCAACCAACAACCTCGACATCCATACCATTCATTGGCTCGAGGACATCTTGAATGCCCGTAACAGCACCATGGTCATTATTTCGCATGATCGATATTTCTTGAACGCAACCTGCACGCACATGGCGGATATTGATTATCAAGCGCTGAGTGTCTATCCCGGTAACTATGATGATTTTATGATTGCGTCAACCCAGGCTCGCGAACGGGTTCAGTCACAGAATGCCAAAAAGAAAGTCCAAATCGCTGAGTTGAAGCATTTTGTGAGTCGGTTCTCAGCTAATGCGTCAAAAGCGAAGCAAGCCACTTCCAGGGCTCGCCAGCTCGATAAGATCGAGCTTGAGACCATCAAACCTTCAAGCCGGGTAAGCCCCTATATTCGCTTTGGGCAGGATAAAAAGTTGCATCGATTGGCGCTAACGATTGAAGATTTGGCTCATGGCTTTGAGGGCGATCCGCAGTTGTTTGCCAATAGTCAGTTGATGCTCGAGGCGGGTACGCGTCTGGCGGTGATCGGTGAGAACGGTGTTGGCAAGACGACCTTCCTTAAATGCTTGATGAATGAGTTGGCGCCATCACAGGGCAGCATAAAATGGTCAGAGAATGCATCTGTTGGATACTGTCCGCAGGACCCAACCCACGTTTTTCAAGACGATATGAATTTGTTTGATTGGATGAGCCAATGGCGAAAGCCCAACCATGATGAGCAAATTGTTAGGGCGACCCTAGGGCGCCTTTTGTTCTCCAACGAAGATTTCTCGAAATCGGTGAAAGTCTGCTCGGGTGGCGAAAAAAATCGGTTAATCTTTGGCAAGCTCATGATGCAGGATCATAACGTTTTGATCTTAGATGAGCCGACTAATCACTTAGACATGGAGGCCATTGAGTCGCTCAACCTTGCGCTCGATAATTACGAAGGGACTTTGATTTTTGTCAGTCACGACCGTGAGTTCGTCTCGTCCTTGGCCGACCGAATTATCGAAATTAAGGATCAAAGTATCTTTGATTTTAAAGGGACGTTCGATGAATACCTGGATGCCCAGTCCATTGAAATGGGTGCGGCTCGACTTAGTTAAGGTCGAGACGTCGCCGCGTCCCAAGGCTGCGGTTCATCGAGCAATGACCTCCGCGCTGGAAGCAAGCAGAGGGTTTTGAATTCCCAAAACCGCAGCCCATTGCGCTGCCCAAAGGCCTAAATCATGTCAACCTTTAGCGTGTTGTCGTTGCCCCAAGAACAACTTGATAATTTAACAGCGTTGGGCTACCTCACCATGACGCCGGTTCAAATGAAAGCGCTGCCGCCTGCGCTTTTGGGTCAGGATATGGTTGTCCAGGCACAAACTGGCAGTGGTAAAACGGTCGCTTTTGGTTTGCCAAGCCTTGCTCGCATTAATCCGCGAGATTTTGGCACCCAAGCGTTAATTTTGTGTCCGACCCGTGAATTGGCCGCGCAAGTTGCAACTGAGATCCGGCGTCTTGCCCGCGCTTTGCCAAATATTAAGGTGGTTGTGCTGTGCGGAGGGCAACCCATTGGACCTCAAATTGGTTCCTTGGAACATGGCGCCCATGTTGTCGTCGGCACGCCTGGTCGGATTAAAGATCATCTTCGAAAACAAACGTTGACGTTACCGCGCCTGAAGACCTTGGTACTTGATGAAGCTGATCGGATGCTGGACATGGGGTTCAGTGACGATATGGCCGATATCATTGGTCAAACCCCTATGGATCGTCAGACACTGCTGTTTTCTGCGACTTTTCCAGATGACATCGCCTCGATCAGCGCGCAATACCAACGATCGCCAGAACGAATAACCGTTTCAACCCAAGTTGCACAGACGCAAATTGCGCAGATTTTTATTCGGACCCAGCGTCAGGACAAGGCAGATACCTTGATGGGGTTAATTCAATCCTATCAACCAACGGCGGCGGTGGTTTTTTGTCAGACCAAGGCCGCCGTTCATGACTTGGTGGTTACCCTCAATGAAAGGGGGGTAGACGCCGCGGGGTTGCACGGCGATCTCGAGCAGCGGGAGCGCGACCAAGTGTTGTTGTTGTTTAAGCAGATGAGTTTAAGGTTGCTGGTCGCAACTGATGTTGCGGCACGCGGCTTAGACATTGACAGTCTGCCGTTGGTGGTGAATTTTGATTTGCCCGCGGATCCGGAAGTCTATGTTCACCGCATCGGTCGTACAGGCCGGGGCTCTGCGACGGGAACGGCGGTTAGCCTTTTTACCGACAAAGAAACGTTTAGGTTGCCTGCGATTGAGTCACGATTATCGATGATGATCACCCCGATTAACCCGCCTGCATACCAGCCAGGGCAGTCGGTACTGGCACCTGCAGATTTTGTCACCCTCGAGGTATCGCTTGGTCGCAAGGATAAATTGCGCCCGGGTGATCTTTTAGGCGCCATTACGGGTTCCTTAGGGTTTGCTGGAAATATCGTTGGTAAAATTGATATCACCGACCGTGCCTCGTTTGTGGCGATTGAGCGTGGATCTGCGCCGGATGTGCTGGCGGCTCTTGCTGACGGTAAAGTTAAGGGCCGACACCCCAAGGTTCGGCGGCTTCGGGCGCCTAGGTCTAGGTAAGCGGTAAAAGGCCCCTCAATGGCTCATTGGATTGAGGGTTAGCACTGAGGCTACGGTGGTTTTTACGGCAGTTTTTCGACTTGATCTTGGCCTTTCTTATCCGCATTCTATGGGGTGTTAGAAGCTTCTAAAGAGAATGCATATGGCAATTCAGATTAATCCAGCCACGGGTTTAAAAGAGTTCAACACAAGAGCGGCTAAAGCAAGGGTTGCGATGGATGGCCAGGGCTATGGCGTTGAGTCCAATGAGGCGCTAAAAATTCTGCCCGACGCGCCGCCTGGTGCGGCCTTTAACGCTGAAGAGCAAGCTCGATATCGGGACTTTAAAGAAGCGCGCCGCGGCGCGGCCGATTACATTGCCATGGAAGGTGAGTTCAGCCACTACCTGACCGATTTATATTCCGATGAACCCGTACCGCGCGACGCGCTGACCGACGAGTGCGAAATCCTGGTTGTTGGTGCGGGCTTTGCCGGCCTTTTGCTTTGGCATAAGCTGCAGCAAGCCGGCTATACCGATGTTCGGTTTTGTGAAAAGGGTGGCGATGTGGGTGGCACCTGGTATTGGAATCGCTATCCAGGCATCGCTTGTGATGTCGAGGCCTATAGCTATCTGCCGCTGCTCGAGGAGATGGGTTACATCCCATCGATGAAGTTCGCCAGTGGTTTCGAAATCATGGAGTATTGCCAAAGCCTGGCCGAGCGGTTTGGGTTTTATGAGCATTGTCTTTTTCATACGACCGTGACGGAAACGGTTTGGCAAGAATCGCAAAAGCGCTGGGTGGTCAGCACCGACCGTGGCGATGCGATGCAGGCTCGGCATGTGGTTCTGGCAAATGGTCTTTTGACCACGCCGAAGCTTGCGAAAATCGAAGGAATGACCCGCTTTCAAGGAGATTCTTTTCATACTTCTCGTTGGAACTACCATCTTGATTTGGCTGGCAAGCGCGTCGGGATTATCGGTACTGGTGCCACTGCTGTGCAGGTTGTGCCAGAACTCGCAAAGGTCGTCGAGGCGCTCTATGTATTCCAGCGAACCCCAAGTTCCGTTGACGTTCGTGACCAGCGCGCAACGACTCAAGAGGAACTCGATAGCTGGTCAATAGAGCCTAATTGGGCGAAGGCACGGCGGGCGCGATTTGCCAAAATTTCGGCAGGAAGAACTGCAATGAAGGCGAACGATGATTATCTGGCGGGCAAGGTGGCTGATTTTAAGGAACGCAAGCAGCATGATCGTGAGCTGTCGCCGGAGGAAATGGTTCAGAAACAATTGGATACCAATTACAAAATCATGGAACAAATAAGAGGTCGGGTCGATGCCATTGTTGAGGATCCAGCGACGGCTGCTGCGTTAAAACCTTATTACCCTTATGGCTGTAAACGGCCCACGTTTCACGACCAGTACCTTCCGACGTTCAACCTACCCCAAGTGCACTTAGTAGATACGGCGCCGCTAGGTGTGTCTGAGATTAATGAGGCAGGGGTCGTTCATAATGGTCAAGCTTATCCTCTGGATGTACTCATCTATGCAACTGGTTTTGAGTGGATGGCAACGTCGACCTTTAACCAGGTGATTGGGCGCGACGGTCGTTCTTTGAATGAAAAGTGGCAAACTGAGGGCACCAAAACCTTTTTGGGTCTGCACAGTCAAGGCTACCCCAATCTATTCATCGTCTCTGGCCCTCAAGGAGGCGGCGGCAGCTTCAATTTTACGAATGCGATCGAAGAGCATGGTGATTACATCATTTGGATGTTGGATACCCTAAAAGCGCAGGGCGCGACGGTGGTTGATGTTGACGCGGATGTTGAATCAGCCTACGCGGCGCATTGCGCAAAAGCGGACGCGCAGACCAGGCCTTTGCGAGATTGTATTACCTATTACAACGGTCATGGGGACGCAGCACCTGGCAGCCTTGCTTATTACGGCGGCGGACAGTGGCACAAGTGGCGGATAGAGGCTCAAAACACCTTGGCGCCGTATCGGTTTGAGTAAGGCGTCGCGTCATGGGCCTGGTGAGGTGATCTTCAGCTGGAATTGTCTCTCCCTTAGGCCGAAGCTTGCAAAGTCCGCAAATTCTGCAAATTCTGCAAATTCTGCAAAGTCCGCAAAGTCCGCAAAGTCCGCAAAGTCCGTAAAGTCAAAGAAGCAAAGCGCCGTTAGATAGCTGCCGCGGGTGGGCAATGCCCCAGCTACGCAGCCCATGAGCGGTTGAGGTTTTTGGGGTCTGGCCCGAGTTCACGAAGGTCCATAATAAGGCAGTGTAATTAAGCGCCTTCATCATTCTTAATGTAGACAACCACTCGGCGATTTTTCGCCTGATTTTGCGGAAGATTGACGCCGCTGGCATTTGTGTTCGCAACTTTTGGTTTAGTCTCTGCAAACGCAGTGGCCGTGATTCGGTCTTTCGGAAGCCCTGTATCTTCAAAGATATGTAAGACGTTTATTGAGCGCATTGCAGACAACTCCCAATTCGAAGGAAAGCGCGCTGTTTTAATAGGAACATTGTCCGTATGGCCCTCAATTTCGACGCGATAATCATTTTCAGGAAGGTTCTGGATGACACTGCTGAGGTCCTGCAGGGTTTTAAACATCGACAATCGAACCTTCGCCGAGCCTGAATCAAAAAACGAGTTGCTGGACAGTTCAATCATCAATCCTGCTTTGGTGAGTTTTGTCGTCATCTTTTCCTCAAGGCCCTCTTTTTTTATCAGTTGCTCGAGTATCGTTTGTGCTTCCGCCAATGGGGTGAGGACGGTGTCGGCGACTTTGGGATCGGGTCCGGGACGGTTAAGGGACTCGTTGATGCTTTGCGCAACTTGATCAAATTTCTCTTGAGATACTTTTGAGGTAGAAAAAAGCAGGACGAAAAAAATCATTAACAACGTAATGATATCGCCGTAGGTTAAAAGCCAGCTGGTATCTTCGGTTGGATCCGAGTCGTATATTTTTTCCGGTGCTTTATTCATTTCAGGGTCTCCGGCAACTAGTCTTTAGCACTGTTGAATTGAATAGCGGGATCTAAGTAGCTATTGAGATGGTCCTGTATTTCAAATGAGTTGGCGCGATTGACGAGAAGCAGGAAGGCGTCAATGGTTAACTGGTGCTTAAACCGAAGCATCTGCTCTTTCTGCTCAGCGCGCCTTGAAGCGGGCTTGAAAACCAGTTGGGCTAAAATGACGCCATAAAGCGTTGTGATCAGTGCCAAAGCTAAACCTTGTCCCAAGCCACCTGTGCCGCCGTCTAGTTCAGAAAGCATTACGATTAAGCCGACGAGGGTGCCGATCATGCCAAAGCCCGGTGCAATGTTTGCCATGGTGTTTAGAATCGTTGCGCGCACCATATTGCGTTCATAAGTCGTGTTCATAAACGTCTCGAGTTTGCCCCGTAGATTCTCATCGGTATAACCTGCGAGCATCAATTTTATGCAATGTTGTAAAAAAGAGTCTTCTTTCGACCCCACTTTCGAGAACTCCTTTTCAAGTCCTGGGAGTCCCTCTCGCGCACCAACTTTCCCCCAGCTGATAATCTGTTGGACTTCTTCATAGAGCACTTTTGGACTCACTTGAGTGGGAATAATGACTTGCGCGAGAGTTCCCAGTGCCTTCCAGACATAGCGCCCTTCATAGGAAATCATGGTGGCGGCGAGGGTGCCGCCGAGGACCAAGAGTAAGCTACTCAGGCTCCAAAAAATAAAGTATTTGTTGGTGCCTTCCCAGATGGCATAACCGAATAAACCGAATCCTAAGAAAATACCAAAAACAGTGCTAAAGGAGATTAATCTCATGGTTTAAATAATCCTGCTTTGAGCGATCACTAGAGTATGGAGCAGTTCGCAACCCGTAAGAAGAGGGTGCTTTAAATAAGCGATGCAGTCTGTACGCGGCTAAAACTGCCGCTCGGTTTCGATTGTTCGACGTTATGGCGCACGGCGCGTCTTAGAGTAATGCGTTTTTGGCCGACGAAACACATGGACGAACAGGGCAGTTGGTTGGTCACGTAAGGGCTTTGGTTGTTCGCAATCGTTGATACCCGATCAGTTTGAACGTGGGCTGTCCGGCGACTGTAGTTGCTAGATGGGGCGGAATTAGTTTTCCTCGTCAAGGGCCATTCTCGGCTTAGGGCTGTCTCAAAAGGCGTCTGTGTGCGGTATAGCCTTTGGCTAAGCATTCTGTGGTCGTTTGGCCTGATCTGAGGGGGCATGAATCTCGGCATCTGCGGGTAGGGACCGCCGCCTAGGGTTCAAATTTGGTGCCCTATAGTTGACGCACTGCATCATTGGCGTCAAGACCGCTTCAATTGAGACCAGGTGATCGTTAAGACGCGTTCGCCTTCAAGAACCTCCAAGAAACAATGCAGCCGTGCGTTGGCTTTGATGAAATCAGCCACGAAGGGTAGGTTGTTTAAACGGCCTTCGGATCTTAGCATTCTAGCGCTATCGGTCTCGACCAGCGTCCAGCCTCGATCGGCAAGGGTGGTCTCCAAATGTTCTCGCAGTTGTGCTGAGGACCATTCTGTACTGAAAGTCAGCTGCGCATTAGTCTGCTTTTCAATGAGGAACTCTGGGTGAGCTAATGCAGCCTGCCAAGCATCGTCGATGGTGTCGTCGGGTGCTGACAGCACAGCGGGTGCAAGGCTAAGTTGCAATACAACCAAGAGGCCGCTCACGACTTTTATCCAATAGATAGGTGACGTGATGGCTCTGTTTGAAGGCATTGGCGTGACTCATATCTTTTATTGAACGGCGCAAGGCTTGAGCGATTTGTCGGATCCGATTCATTGAACCGGACCCGACACGGCATCAGTCGAATAATTCGCCACCACAGGCCGATGCCGTAGTGCCATACTTTTCATAAGCCTTGATCACGTTGGCGCCGGTGCGCCAGCGATGCACTTCGTCCGGGCCGTCAACCAGTCGTTGGGATCGAATGCCAGTATACCAGCGCGCCAGTGGCGTATCGTGGCTGTAACCAAGTGCCCCGTGGAGTTGCAGCGCAGTGTCGACAACTTGATGCACCATATTGGCCATAAACACTTTTGCGATACCATTTTCGTTCCGGAGATCCATGCCATTTTCTGCTTTATAGGCAATGTGTAAGAGCATGAGTCGCGCTTTATAAATTTCAGAGGCGCAGTCTGCCAGCATCCAACGCACGCCTTGTCGGTCAGCCAGGCGCTCACCAAAGGTGCTGCGATCGATAACATGCTTGGCCGCCAGATCTAGCGCACGCTGGGCCATCGCAACATTGTGCATGCCATGGCGAAGTCGCCCATAGGCCAGTCGATGCTGGCCCATGTTAAAACCCTGACCACGGCCCCCTAAAATGTTTTCTCTGGGCAGGCGCAGGTTTTCAATTTTGATTTCCGAGTGGCTGCCGCCGAGCTTTAAGCCCAGATCAGTGTGCGGTTGCATGGTCTCGATGTTGCGCAGAATTTCATACCCTGGGTTGGGGAGTTCGACAAGAAAAGTGCTGTATTGTTCATGCCGAGGTGCGTCTGGGTCGGTCTTAGCCATAACCAGGGCAATGTCGGCAACGCTCGCTGAGGAGGAAAACCATTTCTCGCCATTGAGGACCCATTCATCTCCGTCTAAAACCGCGGTTGTTTGCATTCCGGTTGCATCAGCGCCCGCGGCTTTCTCCGTCATGGAATAACAAATACGCTTCTCGCCATTGAGAAGTGGTTTTAGAAACTTTTCTTTCTGATGGTCAGTCCCGTGTTCGAGCAAGGTCAGCATGGTGGCGTCATCGGGCCCTTGGGTATTCATCGACAGTGCCCCGAGAAAGCTTTCGCCAAGTTCCATTTGGACAAGAGCATTGGCCAGTGGCCGTAAGCCCATGCCGCCATGTTCTTCCGGAACAAACGGGCACCATAGGCCTTGGCTGCGCGCTTTGACGCGGAGTTCGCTGAGTACGGTCTCGAAGTTATCAGCGGTGCAAACCTCTTCCGCCGGATGGCAT
>Ga0209374_1001282_pt1 | contig 24990 bp, 18 predicted proteins | sample SaaInlLV_DNA_10m_FD_184683 | JGI IMG/M metagenome (GOLD analysis project Ga0209374, IMG submission 184683) | Marine microbial communities from expanding oxygen minimum zones in the Saanich Inlet - SI075_LV_DNA_10m (SPAdes) (version 2) | ecosystem: Environmental > Aquatic > Marine > Unclassified ... | reverse complement strand
AATTTCTTTTGTCATAGTAATTAATAATTTAGTCCAAACTTATATTTTTTTATCTATTTTTCATATGTTTTCGTTGATAGTTTTGTAAATTGCACCACATAAAATAATACATATGAAAAATTTTTTACTACCAATTGCTGTAATTATTTCAGCAACATTAAACGCTCAAGTATGTTCAGATTTATTTATTTCTGAATATGTAGAAGGTCCAGCTCAAAATAACGGTATTGAAGTATATAATCCCACAAATTCAACAATTGATTTAGCTGGATACAGTATTAATAGATATTCAAATGGAAACAGCTCTGGGCCTGAAGTATGGCCTTTGACTGGATCAATTGCCGCTGGAGATGTAATTGTGGTTGGAAATGGGCAACTTGATTCTATCGATTTAGGTACATATTGGTCTGTTCCTGTAGATCCAAATTTTTATGCAGTATTAGACGATCATTGTTCTGGTAATTATGATGATAATAATACATTTTATTTTAATGGAGATGATGCCATGACATTAGAGTATCAAGGGAATACAGTTGATATTTTTGGTAAAGTTGGTGAAGATCCTGGTCAAGCATGGACAGATGATGTAACTGCTGGATATACAGATGCCAATGGAGGAACTTGGTGGACTAAAAGACAAACATTAATAAGAAAATCTACTGTAAAGCAAGGAGTAACACAAAACCCTATTCTTTTCAATCCAACTCTTGAGTACGATTCTCTACCTGATGCAACTTATTCTAATTTAGGATCACATGTTTGTGATTGCTCAGGAACCACTTCAATGAATAATATTAATGATGTGTCATACGTTATGTATCCCAATCCTGCTAAAAAAGGAAATTCAGTAGCAATTAATTCAAAGAATCCGGTTAAATTAATAAAAGTTACTAATATGTTAGGGGAAACTGTGGTGTTTGACAAATTGATTAACACAACTAATTTATCCAAGGGATCTTATATAGTTAATATAAGTTTTGAGAATGGAATTTTAAAAGAAAATAAATTGATAATAAATTAATAATTTTAATTTTAAATTAATAATGCTGATGGAAACATCAGCATTTTTTTACTCATTAATATGAAAAATATATTTTTTTTAATTTTTTTAAACTGTCTTACTTTTAGCGTTATAGCTCAAACCAACATAAGTGGAAAAGTTATTGATGCAAGCACCGGAGAAGCACTTATTGGGGCAACTATCATGTACGGAAAGGGGCAAGGAACAGCAACAGATTTTGATGGCAACTTCTCCATTTCAATACCTACTGGAGAAAGAAGTATTAAGGTATCATATGTTGGTTATAAAGAGATTAATAAAATTATTACAGTCGGGAATAAATCACAGATTCTAAATTTCAAGCTTAAAACTGTATTATTAAATGAAGTTCAAGTTGTTGCCGATATTGCTAGAGATCGAGAGACCCCTGTAGCGTTTTCTACTATACCAATGAAGCAGATTAATGAGGAATTAGCTTCACAAGATATTCCAATGGTACTAAATTCAACTCCTGGTGTATATGCAACACAAAGCGGAGGAGGAGATGGAGATGCTAGAATTACTATACGTGGTTTTAACCAGAGAAATGTTGCAGTAATGATTGATGGAATTCCTGTTAATGATATGGAAAATGGTTGGGTGTATTGGTCTAATTGGTTTGGTTTAGATGCTGTAACATCAAATATACAGATTCAAAGAGGGTTAGGCGCCTCTAAAATTGCAATTCCATCAGTTGGAGGAACAATGAATATTCTTACAAAAGGAACTGGCAATAAAGCTGGGGGTATTGTTAAGCAGTCAATAGGAAGTTTTGGTAAACTTAGAACATCAGTGGGTTATAATTCAGGTAGAATGGAAAATGGCTGGGGATTTACCTTAGCAGGTTCATATAAAAAAGGAAATGGTTTTGTTGACGAGACTTGGAGTGAAGGATTTTTCTATTATGCAAAAGTTCAAAAAGAAATAGGAAATCATATATTAAGTTTTTCTGCAATGGGAGCTCCCCAAAAACATGGTCAGAGATCTTATAAAAGCGATATAGCCACTTATGATACTACATTTGCACGTTCTCTTGGAGATACTTCAGATTTTTCTGGTCGCATAGTAAACAAGGGTATTAATTACAATAAACATTGGGGATTTTTAGACAGATGGACAATTGATTCAAACGGTGATACTTTGCATAATAGAGAGACATTAAATACTAAACAGAATTATTATCATAAACCTCAATTTTCGTTAAGAGATTTTTGGACGGTTAATGATAAATTTTACATATCAAATATATTATATGCTTCAATTGGTAATGGTGGAGGTACGGGATTAAGTGGTAATACAAATAATTACGATGGAATTGGACAGTATAATCTTCAACAGGCATACAACTCAAATTCAAATAATATTGATGCCTTGTATTCTGATACAGAAAATAAAGCAGGAACTTATTTAAGAAGTTCAATTAATAACCATTATTGGTATGGAGGTCTTTCTACTTTAAATTATCAACTTACGGACAACACATCTTTATCTTCTGGTTTAGATATGCGATATTACAAAGGGGAACATTATAGGGAGGTATATGATTTGCTAGGAGCAGATTATGCTATTGACGCTTCAAATGGATTACAAAGTTCTGAGGTAAAAAGAGTTGGAGACAAAGTAGGATATAATAATGATGGAATTGTTAAGTGGAGCGGTGTTTTCTCTCAGATGGAATATAGCAACGGAATGCTAAGTACTTTTTTTAATATATCAGCTTCAAATTCAGCTTATAAAAGAATTGATTATTTCCGTAAAAAGGATTTAGTTTTAGATGATACTACTTATTTTGAAGCATTAGGAACTTCAGTTGCTACTGAGTTAGAGTTCGATGAAAATGGCAACTTAGTTGGAGCAAATAAAACTATGGCACTTGATACTGTTTTTCATAACGGAGTAGCATATACAATGAATTCTCCAGAGGCTAAATTAGCAGAGACTACTTGGAAATGGATAAGGGGATTCACTATAAAATCTGGTGCAAACTTTAATTTAGATGAATATAATAATGTCTTTATTAACTTAGGTTATATCTCAAAAGCTCCAAGATTTAATAATGTTTATTATTATGATAATAGCTTATTTAGAGACATTAAAAATGAGATTGTTCAAGCTTTAGAGGGAGGGTATTCATATAGATCATCTAAATTTTCAGCTAACTTAAATGGATATTATACATTATGGCAAAATAAACCTTCAAATGGGGGAGTTACAGTTTTAGTAGATGATGTGTCATACCGAGCAAATATTAATGGAATGGATGCTTTGCATAAGGGAATTGAGATGGATTTTTCATATAAGATTTTATCTAATCTAGGATTTGAAGGACTTGTTTCACTAGGAGATTGGAAGTGGATGTCATCTGATACTGTACGATTTTTAGACGATAATAATAACCCAATAACTGATGATTTTGGTAATGAAATTATTGCAAGTTTTGATGCAGATGGTGTCCACGTTGGTGATGCTGCTCAAACTCAGTTTGGTTTTAGTGTTAGATACGAACCCTCATATAATTCGTATATAAAATTAAGATCAACTTATTTTGCTAATTATTACGCAGATTTTGATCCTTTATCATTAAATGGTGCAAATGCAGGAAGAGAAAGTTGGGAAATCCCTTCATATAATTTAATTGATTTACATGCCGGATACAAATTCAAGATTTCACAAAAAACTAAAATGGATATTAAATTAAGTATTTTAAATCTATTTGATGAGATGTATATTTCAGATGCTCAAAATAATGACCCATATAACGCAAGCTATCAAGATTTTGATGCCAAATCAGCGGGAGTTTTTTTTGGACTTGGAAGACGAATAAATTTGTCTGCTAAATTTACTTTTTAACAAATATAAATCAAACTATAAAATAGTATAACTATGAAAAAATTAATAATTCTTATTTTTACAATTTGCATCAATATTAATGTATTTGCACAAGCTAACATTGCAGCAGCTAGGGTTCTTGGCGTTGGATCAACCGTTACTATTACTGGTGTCGTAACAAATGGTGATGAACTTGGTCCTATTCGTTATATTGAAGACTCTACAGGAGGAATGGCATTATACGACCCTACAGTTTTAGCCTCTTTAGTTAGAGGTGATGAAGTTACTGTAACAGGGGAGTTAGTTGATTATAATGGTCTTATGGAAATGCAACCTGTTAATTCATCATTAGTTAATTCATCAGCAAATTCAGTTACTCCGCTCTTAGTTACCCCTTTACAAATTGGAGAAACAACAGAGTCCGAACTAATTCAGATTGACAATGTCATTTTTAATAATGGGGGATCGATGTTTACATCTGGGACTCATGATTTTGATTCAAATGGTGAAACAGGTAAAATTTATATCAAGGCTGGACATGCTCTTGAGAATTCAATGATACCAATGGGGGCAGTTACCCTTATTGGTATTTCTTCACAATATACCTTTAATACACCAGCAAACGATGGTTATCAAATCTTACCTAGAGATAGTTCAGATATTATACAAACAGGGGCACTGATTATTACCTCTTCAGTTACACAATCAAATATAACCACAAATTCTTTTGATTTAAGTTGGACAGTCTCTGATTCCTCTTCAACTAACTGTAATTATGGCTTATCAAATTCTCTTGGGACCGTAATAAATAATGGGGGAAATACTTTAACACATACATTAAATCTAACAGGGCTTTCTCCTGCCACTTTCTATTATGTTGAATGCTATTCAATTAATGGAAGTGACACAGCATTTGCCTCTACTGGATTATACTCAACTGCTTCTAATTCAACAGGAGCTATTAGACCTTATTTTAATCACTCAGTTGACAACTCCTTTTCAACTGGTACCGATGCTCAAAATATTACCACTTATTTTAATGATACTATTGCAGCTTATATGGGATTGGCACAAAATACATTAGATATATGTGTTTATAATGCATCGGATGCTACAATTGCTACTGCAATTAATGATGCTTATGATAGAGGAGTTACAGTTCGTTATATTGCTGATGATGATGTAGTGAACTCAATGTTATCGTCTTTAAACCCAAATATTCAGATAATTTATAGGGATCCTTTACCAGCGGGAATTATGCATAATAAGTTTCTTATTATTGATGCTAATTCTACTGACAATTCGTGGATTATGACTGGATCAACTAATTGGACTAATCCATCTAATTTGTTTAGCGATTATAATAATTTAATTTTTATTCAGGATGAAGCTATAGCAAAAGCTTACACTTTAGAATTTGAAGAAATGTGGGCAGGTTCTTTTGGCGCAAATAAGATAGATAATACTCCTCACAAATTTATTGTAGATGGCTCTGAAATTGAAGTATATTTTTCACCATCTGACCAAACAACTTCAAAAATTAACAATGTTATAGAAAGTGTTGATTATACTTTTGAAATTGGACTTTTAAGTTTTACTAGAGATGACTTAGCACAATCAATAATAACAAAGAATGCTGAGTTTGGTGTAAATATTAGAGGGATCATTGAAGATGAAAACTCTACTGGAAGCGAGTTTGCTAATCTTCTAACAAATGGGGTAAATATGAGATCTCATATGGGAGTTTCTAATTCCTTTCATCATAAATATGCCATTGCGGATGCTAATGTTATTGCTGCTGACCCTATTGTATTAACTGGCTCTCACAATTGGAGTAGTAATGCTGAAAACAATTCAGATGAGAATACCTTAATAATTCATAATGCTACTATAGCAAACATATATTTACAGGAGTTTGAAAAAAGATGGGGAGAGCTTGCTAATACTAATGAAATTAGTAATCTGATTGACGTCAACATTGAAGTATTCCCAAATCCAACCAAGGGACGTGTAACAGTCACTTCAGACATTGAAATTATACAATTAAATCTGTATAATGTTAATGGTAAGTTAATTCAGAATGAGAGTAAAAACATTATTGAGATCGAAAGTTCCGGTAGTTATTTTTTAAAGATTTTAACTAGTAAAGGAAATTTAGTTAAGCATATTATTGTTCAATAATACAGATCTTATTTAACAATAATTTCATCAACAAAAAGCCATGATTTACCGCCAGCACCTAAATGCCATGGAGGTAATATACCGTAGTTTTTTGCTTTAACTTTTATATATTTTGCTTTAGAATCTTTTAATGCTATCGTGTAGTCATTTACAAATGCGCCCTCTTCGATATTAGTATAATCTGTATTTATTTTTCCAATTGATTTGAAGTCAATGTTATTGTTTGATATTAAGAATTCAACATTTTCCGGGTAGAAAATCCATGATTTAATATCTTGCATACATCCAAGCGTAATGCTGTTTATTTTCTTGCTTTTACCAAGATCAATTGTTGCAATTAAGTTTTCTCTAAATCCTTGCCAGTTACCTGTTCGATAATTTGTTCCACCTCTTAAATTATCAATCATAGTTTTATCTCCAGCTGCAGCATACTGATTTGCATATTTACTTTCGATATTAATTGATTTATAATTATCTATTTTATAATAATTAGCTTTGATTTTTTTACTCCATTTTCCATTACTTAATACTCGACACTTTATTTCTGAATCTTCTTTAATAATAATTGAATCACAATAAAGAAGTTCATGTGAATCATTTATGCTGTAATATATTTCTCCATTATCAACAGAACCTAATCTGATTATTAGTGTATCTGAAAACGTCTGACTTTGAGCTTCAAAATATGGGACACCTACAATCTTATTATTATTTATTTGTGATAAAGGGATGCTTTCTGAAGCCCATTTTGATGGCACACTTCCCATTTTAAATATCAACTTTCCTCCTTCCATAATTGCTTTATGTTTAATAAAGGACTGATTAAATTTTTTTCCATTTAAAGTCGCTGATTGGATATAAATATTTTTATCAGATACCTTGTCAGCTATTATTATAAATTTATTATTATTTTCTAGGTTCAGTGTAACCTTTTTAAATAATGGTGTTCCTATAGTATAATAATCAAGCCCTGGAGTAACAGAGTAAAATCCCATGGCACTTAAAACATACCAAGCTGACATTTGTCCACAATCTTCATTGCCAGATAAACCATCAGGAAATTCACTATATTGTGAAGTCATAATTTCTTGTACTATTTTTTGAGTTTTATGTGGAGCTCCTACATAATTATAAAGATATCCCATATGATGACTTGGCTCATTTCCATGTGCATATTGCCCAATTAAGCCAGTTACATCTGGTTGTTCTCTTCCAGAAGTTATTGAGGATGCATTAAACATGTCATCCAAATGTTTTTCATATTTTTTAGCACCTCCCATTATTTCTATATGACCTTTTATGTCTTGTGGTACAAAAAGTGAATATTGCCATGCGTTAGCTTCAGTATAGTTGAAATTAACTTCTTCTGGTTTAAATGGAGCAAACCAAGAATGACTTTTTTTTGCTCTAAAAAAACCTGTTTTAGGATCAAATAAGTTTTTATAGTACTGGCCACGTTCGTAAAATACTTTAGCAATTTCATCTTCTTTTAATGAATCCGCAAACACCGCTATACACCAATCATCATATGAATATTCTAAATTTTTAGAAACTGATTCAGGTTCATCAGAAGCAGCAATAAATCCATTTTTTTTATACCAATTTAATCCTAAATGATCTTTATTAGCAGAATTTATCATTGCTTTTAATGCTAAATCAACATCAAATTCTCTAAGCCCTTTTACATATGCATCAACTATTACTGGAATTGCATGATATCCAATCATACAACCCGTGTAATTAGCAGCTAATTCCCATATTGGCAACTTACCTCCTTGCTTATATTGCCTTAGAAAAGTTCTAATAAATTCATTTGTTTTTTCTTGTTGAATTAATGTAAATAATGGATGAGTTGCCCTAAATGTATCCCACAGTGAAAATATTGTATAGTGGTTATCGTTAGTGTAATGTTTTTTAAAATCTGTTCCGTTATAATTTCCATCTACATCTGTATAGATATTGGGAGCTATAAATGAATGATAAAGGGCAGTATAGAAAATTTCTTTTTGCTTTTCTGATTTACTTTCAATTAAAATCTTGCTAAGCTCTTTTTCCCAAATATCTTGTGTTTCTTTTTTTGTTTTCTCAAAATTCCAATGTGGTATTTCAGCTTTTAAATTAGCCTTTGCACCTTCTTCACTAACAGCTGAAATTCCAACTTTAACTAAAATTGGTTTTTTTGATTCACCAAATGATAATCCTACAACAGATTTTTTAGTGTTAAAATTGGCTACATTAAAAAAGCTAGAGAATTTTATATAAAAATGAATTTTTTGATTTTTTGCCCAATTATCTGAGTATCTAATCCCTTTGATTGTAGTACTGTCAATTATTTCTAACTTATATTCTATTAACTTATCTCTATGCTCTAAGTCAATTATAATTTGAGCTACTTCATTTTTTGGAAAAGAATATTTATGAAATCCAACTCTTTGAGTTGCTGTAAGTTCAGCTTTAATACCATAGTCCTCTAAAAAAACTTTATAAAAACCAGCTTCAGCAATTTCATTTTTATGTGAAAAACTTGATCTATAGCCAGCTCTACCATCAGAACCATTATTTAATCTTAATTCTCCAGTAGTTGGCATAATTAATACATCACCATAGTCAGAGACTCCTGTTCCACTAAGGTGTGTATGAGAAAATCCATAAATAATAGAATCAGAATAATGATAGCCACCACATCCATCCCATCCATTTAAACGACTATCTGGACTTAGCTGAACCATTCCAAATGGAGAAGTGGCACCAGGAAAAGTATGCCCATGTCCACCAGTCCCAATAAAAGGATTAACATATTGAGTTACAGTTTTTTCTTTTTTTTGACAAGACAAGAAAATTAGTATAGTAAAGGTTAAAATTTTTTTCATTTAATTTTTATACACTTTAATTTCATTTATCTACAAAATTTTAGCAATCGTATTAAATTGAATTATTTTCTATTAGGGGTTTGATTTTAGAAATAATTTAACCTTAATAGATATAGCATTTATAAATATTTTATTTTTTTACAAATGATGGTGAGTCAATCATTTGATTTTTACCACCTTGATGTAATGCGTAATTAAATCCATTATGTACAGCAAAGGATCCGTGGTCTCCTTTTTTATTTATTGCTATATATCCAATTTGCATATGCTTATAATTTTGATTCTTAATAATACGTCCAATTGCCTCTTCACATGCTTCCTGGGGAGTTGCTCCTTGTCTCATTAACTCAACAATTAAAAATGAACCTAAAGTCTTCATTACAGCCTCTCCAAGACCAGTTGCACAGCAACCGCCTACTTCATTATCAACATACATTCCAGCGCCAATTATTGGTGAATCACCAACTCTTCCATGCATTTTCCAGGAAAGACCAGAAGTAGTGCATGCACCTGAAATATTTCCTTTTTTATCTAATGCTAATAGCCCAATTGTATCATGATTTTCAACATTAATTATTGGTTTATATTCTGATTCTTTTAACCAATCTTGCCATTTTTTCTTTGCTTTACTTGTTAATAAATTTTCTTTTATAAATCCCTTCTCTAGTGCAAATTGTAAAGCACCTATGCCTGATAGCATGACATGAGGAGTTTCATCCATTATTTTCCTTGCAACAGAAATTGGATGTTTTATATGCTGAAGGAAACTTACGGCGCCACAGTTTCCTGTTTCATCCATAATACAGGCGTCTAAAGTTACTTTTCCTTCTCTATCAGGTAGACCACCAAATCCTACTGACATTATTTCTGGATCAGCTTCTGAAACTCTAACACCTGACTCAACAGCATCAATAGCTCTTCCGCCATCTACTAAAATTTTCATAGCAGCCTTATTAGCTGCTATTCCATGTTCCCATGTTGATATAACTATTGGAAAGCCTGATTTAGAGTTTGAATTTTGTCTTCCTTTTTTTGCAGAAATAATTCTTGGGAAAATAGCAGTACCAATTGCACCTAAGATACCACCTTTTATAAACTTTCTTCTATTTGACATTAAATTTTACTTTGTTATATCCGACATAGCCAAAATAATAAATTTTGAATAAAATTCCCCGTATTATTTAATGTCTCTTTTCTAATCTTTAAAATTCAGTTTTGAAACAATCTTTCAATATCTTTTAAGTATTTAAATAGGTCAAGATTATTTTAAATTAAAAGCTTATTATTATTTTGTAGTTAGTTACATCTCAAATGTTTCCATGAATTTTGTAGTATAATCCCCTTTGCGAAATTTTGGATCTTTCATGAGTTTTTGATGAAATGGAATTGTAGTTTTTATACCTTCAATAATAAATTCGTCTAGTGCTCTTTCCATCTTTGCTATTGCTTCTTCTCTAGTTTGTGCAACTGTAATGATTTTAGCAATCATTGAGTCGTAAAATGGTGGTATCGTGTAATTTGCATAAGCATGTGTATCTACTCTAACACCATGTCCTCCAGGAGCATGAAAATTTGTAATCATTCCAGGAGATGGTCTAAAGTCATTTACTGGATCTTCAGCATTAATTCTACATTCAATTGCGTGAAGTTGCGGGTCATAATTTTTACCTGAAATTTTTATACCGTATGCAACTTTAATTTGCTCCCTAATTAAGTCAAAGTCAACTACTTCTTCAGTGATTGGATGTTCAACTTGAATTCTTGTATTCATTTCCATAAAATAGAAGTTTCTGTGTTTATCAACTAAAAATTCAACAGTTCCTACACCTTCATATTTCACTGATTCAGCAGCTTTGATAGCAGCAATCCCCATGTCATTTCTTAATTTTTTCGTCATAAATGGAGAGGGCGTCTCCTCAACTAGTTTTTGGTGTCTTCTTTGAATTGAACAATCTCTTTCCGAAAGATGTGCAGCTTTACCTAATAGATCCCCAATAATTTGAATTTCAATATGTCGAGGGTTTTCAATGAATTTTTCCATATACATACCGTCATTGCCAAATGCTGCTTTAGCTTCTTTTCTTGCGCTATCCCAAGATTCTTTAAGAGTTGATTCATCCCATACAAGTCGCATGCCTTTACCTCCTCCACCTGCAGTAGCTTTAAGCATAACTGGATACCCAACAACATCTGATGCTAATTTTTTACATTCTTTAAAATCTTTTATTAATCCATCAGAGCCAGGAATTGTGGGAACTCCAGCTTTTTTCATAGTTTCCTTTGCAGCGGCTTTGTCCCCCATGCCATCAATCATTTCTGGTGATGCGCCAATAAATTTTATATTATTTTCAGTACATATTTTAGAAAAGTTTGAGTTTTCTGCTAAAAAACCATAGCCTGGGTGAATTGCATCAGCATTTGTTATTTCTGCAGCAGCTATAATATTAGCAATTTTTAAATAAGATTCTGAACTTGCAGATGGACCAATACAAACTGCTTCATCTGCAAACCTCACATGTAAGCTTGAAGCGTCTGCTTTTGAGTAAACAGCAACAGTTTTAATACCCATTTCTTTGCAAGTCCTAATTATTCGTAATGCAATTTCGCCTCTATTGGCAATTAAAATTTTATTAAACATGTCTCTTAATATATTTTTTTAAGAAGGATCTACTAAAAAAAGTGGTTGATCAAATTCAATTGGAGTAGTATCATCAACAAGAACCTTGATTATTTTACCAGAGATTTCAGATTCAATTTCATTAAATAGTTTCATAGCTTCTATTATACAAATTGTATCGCCTGCTTTTATTGTGTCTCCAACATTTACAAAAGGTGAGCTTTCCGGAGATGATGATCTATAAAATGTTCCAATCATTGATGCTTTTACAGTAATATAATTTGATTCTTTTTCTGTTGATTCTTTTTCTGTTGATTCTTTTGCAACAGGGGTAGCTTGAACAACAGGTGGTTGTGTAGCAATTAGTTGCGCTGGAGGAGCTTCATGAATTACGGTTTTTAATTCCTCATCTTCACCTCTTCTTTTTTTAGGAGGAGACTTAATAGATATTTTAATATTATCTATTTCTAAATTAACGTCAGTTGCACCTGATTTAGCAACGAATTTTATCAATTCTTGAATGTCTTTCAGATTCATTGTCTATAGTTTATTATTAATTTTAAGTACAAAAGTAATTATTTATTTGAATCGTAGGCCCATTTCAAATATATTGATCCCCAAGTGAACCCTCCGCCAAATGCTGCAAGAATCAAATTATCCCCTTTTTTTAATTTATTCTCCCACTCCCAAAGACATAGAGGAATTGTCCCATTTGTTGTATTCCCATATCTTTCAATATTGAGCATAACTTTTTCATTTCCCACTCCCATTCTTCTTGCTGTTGCATCAATAATTCTTTGATTTGCTTGATGAGGGACTAACCATGCTACATCTTTTGAAGTTAAATTATTTCGCTTCATAATTTCTTCTGAAACATCTGCCATAGAAGTTACGGCAGCCTTAAAAACTGATTGTCCTTCTTGAAAAACAAAATGTTTTCTAGCTTCAATAGTTTCATGACTTGCAGGCAATGCAGATCCACCAGCTTTCATATGTAAAAATTCACTTCCAGAGCCATCACTTTTTAAGATTGAATCTTGTATTCCATTACCTTCTGATGAGGGCTCGAGCATTACAGCACCGGCGCCATCTCCAAAAATTATACACGTTGCTCTGTCCGTATAGTCTACAATTGATGACATTTTATCTGCTCCAACTACAATTATTTTTTTATACGTTCCTGTTTCAATAAATTTTGATGCTGTTGATAAAGCAAATAGAAATCCTGAACAAGCAGCCATTAAATCGTAAGCAAATGCATTTGATGCACCAACTTTATCCGCAATAATACATGCGGTTGAAGGAAAAAGCATATCTGGGGTCGCAGTAGCACAAATAATTAAATCAATATCAACTGCATTAATATTAGTTTTGTTTAACAGACCATTAACAGCATTAACTCCTAAAACAGAAGCCCCTTTACCTTCCCCCTTAAGAATTCTACGTTCTTTGATTCCTGTTCTTGAAGTAATCCATTCATCGTTAGTATCAACTATTTTTTCAAGCTCTTTATTAGTTAAAATATAATCAGGAACATATGCATGTATTCCAGTAATTGCTGCCGTAATTTTTTTCATTAATTAAGATTATTTTTAATTTTACTTACTAAATCTGCTTTCACTACATTTTTTGTGAGAAGTATCATATTTTTAATTGCATTTTCATTTGATATCCCGTGTCCGATTATAACTGTTTTATTTAATCCTAAAATTGGAGTTCCACCATAATCTTCATAATTGAATCTTTTAAAAAAATCATCTAAAAGGTTCCTTTTTTTCATTATTGAATATATTCCTTCAGCTTCTTTTAAAACTATATTTCCAGTAAATCCATCACATACTATCACATCAGTATTTGAGCTAAAGATATCTCTCCCTTCACAATTCCCAACGAAATTAAAATCCGGATTATCATTCATTAATAAATATGTAGCTTGAGTTAGAAGATTCCCTTTTGATTTTTCTTCGCCTAAATTTAGCAAACTAACTTTTGGCTTCTTCACTTCACAAACATGCTCTGAAAATAAGGCCCCTAATAATCCAAACTGATATAATACATCGGGTTTGCAATCAGCGTTTGCACCAACATCAAGTAAAACTGTAATTCCGCCATCTTCTCTAGGAAGCACTGTAGAAAGTGGCGGTCTTAGAACACCAGGAATAGTTTTAACAGAGTAGTACCCTCCAACAAACATCGCTCCAGTGTTACCAGCGGATGCAAATCCATCTATATACCCCTTAGACAGATACTCAAAACCTTTTGCTATACTAGAATTTGGTTTTGCTCTAAAAGCTTTAGTTGGATGTTCACCCATATTAATAATTTCTGAGCAATTTATAATTTCAAATTTTTCTGCATCAATATTATTTGCATTTAGCTCTGCAATAATTTCTATTTCATTTCCGAATAGTACTAGTTTAGTATTATTAGATATTTCGTTAAGTGCAAGAATTGCACCCTGGACAGTTTTTTGAGGAGCATAATCTCCTCCCATGATATCTACACCAATTTTCATTGTTAGATCTTAGCTTTTATTAAAGATAAAACTACAAAAATCTATTTAGGAGCAATTTCAGTAACTAATTTTCCTCTATAGTATAGTTTACCTTCATGTTCATGTGCATGATGGTATAAATGAGGTTCGCCAGTTTCTTGACAAATTTTAATCGTTTGAGTACTTGCTTTATAATGCGTTCTTCTTTTGTCTCTTCTAGTCTTAGAAATCTTTCTTTTAGGATGTGCCATATTCTTTCTTTTACTATTTAATTAAATTTTTTAATGCATCCCACCTTGGGTCAGATGCTTTTTTTGTTACTTGGGTATATTTTTTTACTAAATCAACCATTTCTTTATTACATGTAATTTTGCCATTTGTATCTAATGGATGTTTACGTATTTTAGGTACATTTAAAATTATTGATTCAAAGATTAATTGTTTTATATTTAATTTATTTTCACTTGATTTGATGTACAATATTTCGTCAGTTGAAATTAAATCATTGTCAGTTTTTTTTATAATAATATTTGTTTCTCCCATGATATTTACAGAAATATTGTCAGTACAAATGTCGCATGGTATTTGGTTTAATTGACCACTAATAATTAAGTTAAGTGAAAGTTTTTCACTGTCTTTATTTATTAAGACCTTAGCGGAAATATCTGCATATTTAACTTCTGTAAATTCAAACTCTTCAAAGAACTGGTCCTTAATTACATATGAGAATAAATTTTTACCATTAGTTATTGAGCCTAATTTTATTGTAAAAATATTCATTCTGATGAATTTTATAAGGGCTGCAAATATATAAATTTATTATTATTTAGCTCTGTTTGGCTCTCTTTTACTATTGAAGGCTAGCGGATTCTTATTTAATAGATCAAACTCGATTCTTTTTTTATGTATGTTACAGCCTAAAAAGATAGCCTCTCTAAATGATGTTTCATCTGCCACCCCTTTGCCAGCTATTTCATATGCAGTGCCATGAACAGGTGATGTCCTAACTATATTTAAACCAGCTGTAAAGTTAACACCATCAGAAAATGATAGAGTTTTAAATGCTGTTAATCCTTGATCATGATACATCGAAAGTATGCCATCAAAGTTCCCTAAATTTTTTGAAGTAAAAAAACTATCAGCTGGATAAGGCCCAAAAGCAAGTATTTTTTCTTCTTTTAATAGCTTTATGGCAGGCACAATGAATTCAATTTCCTCTTTTCCTAATAATCCATTTTCACCTGCATGAGGGTTTAGTCCTAAAATAGCGATTTTAGGAGATCTTATTCCAAAATCTTTAATGAGAGAATTTTGTAATTTTTTGGTTTTAGCTATCAAATTATCAATTGTTACAAATTTTTTAACATTTTCTAATGCAATATGCCCTGTTAAAAAAGCTATCTTCATTTTTTCACTTATCATTATCATTAAAGATTCACCATCGAAATTGCCTTCAAGAAATTCAGTGTGACCAATAAAGCCACTTACTTTTTCTTTTATAGAAGCTTTATTAATTGGAGCAGTTACTAAAACATCAATCTGTTTATTTTTTAATGCTTCAGTTGCTTTTTTTAGTGATTCAAATGCTTTTTCTCCAGAGTTTATTGTGGATTTACCAAAATGAATATCAATATCGTCATTCCAAATATTTAAGAGATTAACTTTATTATGTTTTAAGTTTTCAAACTTTTCAATGATATTAAAATTAAAGTCTAGCATTTCTAAGTGCTTTCTATTTATTGATGCAACCTTACTTGATCCATAGACTATTGGAGTACAAAATTCCATCATTCTAGCATCTTTAAATGTTTTGATTATTATTTCAAGTCCAATGCCATTTAAATCTCCTATTGAAATACCTACTTTAATTTTTGACATTATATATGATTTTTTATGAAATGGTAAAGCAGTCTAACCCCCATTCCTGTTGCCCCTTTTCCTCTGTATCCATATTTTGATTTGGAGTATACTCCAGGTAAATCAATATGAATAAATGGAAAATCAGCAAAATGAGCTAGAAATTTACCAGCAGTAATAGCTCCACCGTATGGCCCGCCAAGATTTTTTATATCAGCAATATCAGATTTTATAAGTTCATCATAATCAGACCAAAAGGGAAATTCTGCTAATCGTTCATGAACATTATCTCCAACTTCTTTTAATTTTTTATGCTCATCATTTGCATTTTCATGCATACTAACAAAACCATAATGCCCTATTGCAGCAACGGCTGCCCCTGTTAAAGTAGCTAAATCGATTACTAATTTAGGTTTATATTTTTTTGCAAAGCTAAGTGCATCAGCAAGAATTAAACGACCCTCTGCATCTGTATTTAAAACTTCAACTGTTGTCCCATCATGCATAGTAATAACATCTCCAGGTGCGTATGCATTGCCTGAAGGTCTATTATCAGTAGCAGGTAGTAATGCTATTACATGTACAGGTAATTTATTAGATGAAATAGCTTGCATGGCACCAATTACTGTTCCAGCACCCCCCATATCAATTTTCATTAAATCCATAGAGTTTGCTGTAGGTTTTAGACTAAGACCACCTGTATCATAGACAATTCCTTTTCCTACAAGAACAATAGGTTTTTGATTTGTGAATTTTTTTGGCTTCCATTCCATAATTGTAAATGTGGGATCATCGATTGATCCTTTATTGACAGCAAGTAGTCCTCCCATCTTTAATGATTCTATTTGCTTTTTATCAAGTATAGAAGTTTTAACCTTGAATTTATTACCCAAATATAAAGCCTTATCTGCTAAGTTCTTTGCAGTTAAATGGGAAAATGGCTCATTTATCAAATCTCTTGTTGTGTAAACAGCATTAATAATATTCTGAATTTCAGCAATTTGTTTTGGATTTGACTCATTACATAAGAAAATAAATTTTAAATTATTTGGTTTAGGATCTGTTTTGTGTTTAGTAAAAGTATAATTAGAGAGAGCCATGCCTTCAGCAATTAGTAATACTTCTTTCTGATTCTTTTTTTCATCTAAAATTAGAACTGATTTCTTAGTTTTTAATTTTTCTGTTAATCTATCACCAATTAATCTACAATTTTCAGCATATTTATTGTTATCTACTTCTTTTTTGGGGGACACTATAAATATCAATCTTTTAAATTGATTAATTTCAACAATCTCCTTTTGTTTTTTTTGTTCTTGTTTAATAAATTCTAACTCTGGCTTTGATAGAAATTTGAAAGATAAATCAGCATTTAAGTTACATAGAATAATTAGATTATCTTTTTCTGAAATTGTTGTTTTCTTTTTTAATAGAGTCTTCATATAAAATGTGTAATTTTGAGCATTCAAAAATAAGTAAATTAATGGATAGAAAACAATTGCTTGACAGAGCTTTAAAAAAAGAATTTTTATCAGCGGAAGAAGGACAATTTTTATTTGAAAATATTCCAACGGCAGAGTTAATGTTTGTTGCTCATGAACTTAGAAAAATGCAAGTTCCTGGTGATTATGTTACTTGGCAGATTGATAGAAATGTTAACACAACTAATGCTTGTACAGCAAATTGTAAGTTTTGTAATTTCTTTCGCCATCCAAAGCATGATGAAGTGTATATTACAAATCTTGAAACATATAAGCTTAAAATTGAAGAAACAATTAAGTATGGAGGCGATCAATTACTACTACAAGGTGGTCATCATCCTGATTTAGGTATAGATTATTATACAGATTTATTTAAGAAGTTAAAATCTTTATACCCAGAGATTAGGTTACATGCACTTGGTCCGCCAGAAGTTGCACATATATGTAAAATTGGTAAGCTATCTCATTTAGAAGTACTGACTAGGTTAAAAGAAGCAGGGATGGATAGTATGCCAGGTGCAGGAGCTGAAATATTAAGTGATAGAGTGAGAAGGTTAATTTCTAAAGGAAAGTGTTCAGGTCATGAGTGGCTTGAAATAATGAAAGTAGCTCATTCAATAGATTTAACAACCTCAGCAACTATGATGTTTGGTCATATTGAAACAATCGAGGAGAGATTTGACCACTTAGTTAGAATAAGAGATGTTCAGGCGCTTAAGCCTGATAATGCAAATGGTTTTTTAGCCTTTATTGCTTGGCCATTTATGGATGACGGCACATTACTGCAAAGAGTCAAAGGAATAAACAATAATGTAACTTCTGATGAATATTTAAGAATGGTAGCAATAAGCAGAATAATGCTTCCAAATATTAAGAACATTCAGACTTCTTGGCTAACTGTAGGAGCAGAAACTGCACAAATTTCTCTTCACGGTGGAGCTAATGATATGGGTTCAATTATGATTGAAGAGAATGTTGTCTCAGCAGCCGGAGCACCACACAGATTCACTGCAGAAAGCATTCAAGAATGTATACGTGAGTCTGGATTTTCACCTAAACTTAGAGATCAATTATATATAGAAAGAGAAATGCCAAATATGGTTGAACAAATAATAAATTATTAATTTATGTTTACCGGTATTATTGAAGATTTGGCTGAGGTTGTTTCTGTAAAAAAAGATGGAACAAATCTTCATATAGAATTGTGTTCAAGCTTTACTAGTGAATTAAAGATAGACCAATCTGTATCTCATAACGGTGTCTGTCTTACTGTTGTTGATATTGAATCTAACATTTATACAGTTACAGCAATAAAAGAAACCTTACAAAAAAGTAATCTAGGCTATCTAGTAAAGGGAAGTAAGGTAAATATTGAGAGAAGTATGAAGATGGGAGATAGAGTAGATGGCCATATTGTTCAAGGACATGTTGACCAAATTGCTGAATGTGTTGACATAACTGAAGAGACTGGTTCTTATGTACTTTGTTTTAGATATGAAAAATCCGAAAATATTACTGTAGAAAAAGGCTCAATTTGTGTAAACGGTATCAGCTTAACCGTAGTTAGTTCAGAAATAAATTCTTTTAAAGTTGCTATCATACCCTATACATGGGATCATACAAACTTATATTTGATAAAAAAAGGTGATATAGTTAATTTAGAATTTGATATTTTAGGTAAATATATTGCCAAATTAATTAATATAAAAAATAAAATATGAAGCCAGCATTATTAATATTAGCAGCAGGTATGGGTAGCCGTTATGGAGGTTTAAAGCAGATTGATGGTATAGGTCCAAATGAAGAACCAATAATTGAATATTCAATATTTGATGCAATTAATGCCGGATTTGGTAAAATTGTATTTGTTATACGTAAGGAGTTTGATACAGCCTTTAGATCAAGATTTGATAAATTTTCGGATAAAATAAATATTGAATATGTTTATCAGGAAGTAAATCTTAATGTAGCGGGGATATCAACTGTTGAGCGTAAAAAACCATGGGGAACCTCTCATGCTGTTTTGGTTGCTAAAGATGTTATTAAAGAACCGTTTGCTGTTATTAATGCTGATGATTATTATGGTGCTGAATCTTACAAATTAATCTACGATTTCTTAACAAATGAGTGTTCTTCTTCTATGATGTCAATGATTGGTTATACTTTAAGTAATACCCTTTCAGAGCATGGAACTGTAAACCGAGGGGTATGTGAAATTGATAATAATCATAATTTAGTTGAGGTAATTGAAAGAACAAAAATTGCAACTCAAAATAATGTTATTAAGTATAATATTGGTGAAAATTTGCCAGAAGGGGAACTTGATAAGGATGCTAATGTTTCTATGAATTACTGGGGATTTCATCCATCTATTTTTCTTAAAATAGAAAAAGGACTACATGAGTTTATGAGAGTTAATTCTGATAGCTCCACAGCTGAGTATTATATTCCAAACATTATTACTGATTTAATTGAAAGTGGTGATATGAAAGTACGTGTAATTCCAACAACAGATAATTGGTTCGGAGTTACTTACAAGGAAGATAAGCCAATGGCTATTTCAGAAATAAATAAGTGTATCTCAAAAGGAGTATATCCAAAAAATCTTTGGGAAAAGTAAGATGAAAAAAATTCTTTTATTAGGATCAGGAGAGTTAGGTAAAGAATTAGTAATTGCATTGCAAAGATTAGGTCAATATATTATTGCTGTTGATAGCTATAAAAATGCTCCTGCTATGCAAGTAGCTCATGAATTTGAAGTAATTAATATGTTAGACGGAGAAGCGTTAGATAAAATCGTTGAAAAGCATAAACCTGACTTTATAGTTCCTGAAATCGAGAGCATTAGAACAGAAAGGTTTTATGATTATGAAAAATCAGGTATAACTGTTATACCTTCAGCCAAAGCAGCAAATTACACAATGAATCGAAAGGCAATAAGAGATTTAGCTGCAATTGATTTAGAGATTCAAACTGCAAAATATAAATACGCAAAATGCTATGAACAGTTAAAAGAAAGCGTTCATTTAATAGGAATGCCCTGCGTTGTAAAGCCATTAATGTCAAGCTCTGGAAAAGGGCAGTCTATTATTAAGAAGGAAGAAGATATAATTCAAGCTTGGGAATTAGCTATTTCAGGTTCAAGAGGAGATTTAGTCGAGGTAATTGTTGAAGCATTCATTGATTTTGACTTTGAAATTACATTACTTACATTAACTCAAAATAACGGACACACGCTGTTTTGTCCAGCTATTGGTCATAGGCAAGAAAGAGGTGATTATCAGGAAAGTTGGCAGCCAATAAATATGAATGCTATAGATTTAAAAATAGCCCAAGAAATGGCAAAAAAAATTACCAAATCACTAGGGGGAAGTGGTATTTGGGGGGTAGAATTTTTTATCTCTAAATCAGGAGTTTACTTTTCAGAACTCTCTCCAAGGCCACATGACACAGGTATGGTTACTCTGGCTGGAACTCAAAATTTTTCAGAATTCGAACTACATGCACGTGCTATATTAGGACTTCCGGTTTTAGATATTCCTCTTATTAGAAATGGTGCATCAGCTGTTATTCTATCAAGTGATGAAAGCGATAAACAACCAAATATAACAGGTCTTGATTTAGCAGCAAATTTTGCTAATACAGATTTCAAGCTTTTTGGTAAGCCTGAAACTAAAATTTACAGAAGAATGGGAGTTGCTCTTGCATATGGGACAATGGATACAAAAATATTAGTTGAAAGAGCTAAAGAAGTCGCAAGTAAAATTAAGATTAATTAGATTTTTCTACCCAATCACCATATTTTTTTATTAAATTAATTAAAGAGGTAACAGCTTTATCTTCAGCTATGTTTTTTTCTACAACCTCTTGTTCTTTATATAAAGTAATTTTCCCTTTGCCTGTACCAACATATCCGTAATCTGCATCAGCCATTTCTCCTGGACCGTTAACAATACAGCCCATAATACCAATCTTTATACCTTTTAAATGATCAGTTTCTTTACGAATTTTGGCTGTTGTTTCTTGTAAGTCAAAAAGTGTTCTTCCGCAAGATGGACATGAGATATATTCTGTTTTTGATATGCGTGTTCTACTAGCTTGCAGTATACCAAAAGCTAGTGAGTTTATAGATTGATAAGAACCGCAATTCTCTGCAGCAATAAAGATACCATCTCCTAATCCATCCAAAAGTAAAGCTCCTAAATCAGAACTTGCTGAAAGTTGCAATTGTTCTTCTGATAAATCTCCATAAGCTCTACCGATAATCACTGGAGTTTTAATTCCGTTGTTCATTAGTTCTGTAAAGAGTTTCCTTTGCTCGGCAGTCCCATTTTCATTATAAGTATCTATCATCAAAACAGCTGTATTATCAGTTTTTAATCTCGAAAATAGCTCTTCACATAAATCCGAGAGACAAACATAAACGATATTCAGTTTCTCAGAAATCTCCCCCTCATCCAAATAGTCATTTATTGTTAAAAATGGATATCCTTTTCTATGCACTGTCCATTTTTTATAGTTATAAATAACCCCTAAAGTGCCCGGTACTTCAAAATCCAAATCATGGTTGCCTACAAAAACATAATCGGCTGCCATATCAGTAAGGTTCCATTTATCCAATGGGACCGAATAATTAGATCCCACAGCAAAAAAAGATGCAGCAGTAATTTTTTCTTTTAAGCAAAAATCTGCCATTACAATAGGGACATTTCCTCCACCAATATTTAGTACTTCATTTGTTTTTCTTCTTTTATAGTCAAAAGAATGTAGCGGGTTTTTTGTTATTTTTTGAATAGAATCATGTTCCTCAATCCCTTCAAAATGTTTCAGTAAATTTTGTGCAACTGGAATTTCAAACTCAGGAGCTTCTGTTAATGAAACTCTAATTGTATCTCCTATTCCATCTGCTAGTAAAGCTCCTATTCCGACAGCTGATTTAATTCTACCATCTTCTCCTTCCCCTGCCTCTGTTACTCCTAAGTGCAAGGGATAGTTCATTTTCTCTTTTATCATTTCAGCAACTAAAAGACGATAAGCTTGAACCATAACTCTTGTATTTGAAGCTTTCATAGAAAGAATGATATTATGATAATCTTCTTCTCTACATATTCGTAAAAACTCCATTGCTGATTCTACCATTCCCTTTGGAGTATCTCCATATCTACTTAAAATCCGATCTGACAAAGACCCATGATTTGTTCCAATCCTCATAGCTGTTCCATACGTCTTACATATTTTTACTAGTGGCAGAAATTTTTCTTTAATTCTAACAATTTCAGCATCATAACTTTCATTAGTATATGTAATATTTTCAAACTTTTTTTTGTCGGCATAATTACCTGGGTTTACTCTTACTTTCTCAACTATCTTTGCTGCAATCTCTGCAGCGTTTGGCGTGTAATGTATATCAGCAATCAAGGGGGTGTTATAACCTCTCTTTTTCAGTTCTTCTTTTATATTCTGAAGATTGTGAGCCTCTTTTTTACTTGGAGCTGTGATTCTAACAAGCTCACATCCAGCTTTTATCATTCTAATGGATTCTTCAACAGTATCGATGGTATCCATTGTATTTGTGGTAGTCATTGACTGAATTCGTATAGGTTGATTACCTCCAATGGTGATATTTCCAACTTTCACCTCCCTTGTCTTGAATCTAGAATATTTATTTAAAGAGTTACAATATTTCATTTAATGAATCACTATTTTTTTAATTAATTGCTCATTGTCAATTGACAGCACATAGATACCTTTTGATAGTTTCGAAAGATCAATTTTTTGAGTTGAATGGTCTTTGTTTACATCTATCGTCTTTACAATTTTTCCAAGATTATTAGTTAAATGAATTTTAGATGAATTTTTCAAATTACCATAAATAAAAATATAATCTGAAGTTGGATTAGGGAAAATAGTAATATTTTTTTTATCTATATTAGTATTTGAAAGAGTATTTTCAATTCTAAATTCATGATGTATTGATCTTCCAAAATCTCCTTCAAATGATTTAATCCAACTAGCTCCTATTTCTCGAAATCGTGCCATTCCACCACCGTCATTGTTAGCCCAAAAATCAATTCCGTCATCATCTGTATCTGTTACCTTAAATATATAGCACCCTTCATCAAATGTTAAGGTATCTCTGTATTGTGTGTTAGCGATAAGATCTCCACTGCTGTATATTTGTACACCATTATTATCAATAAACTCCCAGGATGATTCTGATACTTGACTTAATGTATTTATAACTCCACTATTTGTTTGAAACCATAGTGAGAATGTAGGAGGATATACAGGTGCAGATTCAAATTTTGAGTTAATACTATTATTGAAAAAATATTCATCAGATGAATTATTTGGAGATATAATATGCACATTAAATGTATTTTCATTTGGTGTTAGATTATTCCAAAGTGAATTGGGGTCTGGAAGTGCTACCACTTCTTTTTCTAAAAACTCAAGATTCCCAGTCCAAACAAATGTTTCTTGTATGGTATTATTATTTATCCAATAATCAATCTGTAATGATGTTAATGTTGTTGATCCTGTATTTTGTATTACAATCTTAGGCTTAGAACAAAGCGGATTTTTTCGTAAGTACTTAATTTTATCTGTTGGAGATAAAATTTCAACTACAGCAGCGTCAATACTATGATTTGGATTTTTATAGCTTACTAATTGGTTACTTACCCAATAATTTGAAGTACCTGTAGCATTCGTTACTCCGTAGTCAATTGAATGAATTTGACCAGGATTTACTAAAGATGTTATCTCATTTTCTATTAGATCTGAGGCTTGACCAGGACACCAGCCCGCTCTGTCATATATCCAAGTCCCTCCTTGAGGATAGACAGGATTTTCTGCACACTCTGTCCAAACAGACCAAATATATTCTTGATTCCCACCATCGATATTAATATAATGATTCTGAGGAATAAATTCACCTTCTTGGCCATGGCCAGTGATTATTGTTCTTAATTTATAAGCTGTTGCATCAGGGTTTAATAAAATATCTCTTGGCTCAAAGATATCATCTGCCATAATTGCATTATAATTTTTGTATTGAGGTCTCCATATTTGTTGCATATCAATAACATCTCTGCTTGGAGTTCCAACTATAAATAGAAATTTTATATCAATATCTTCCTGCCACTGACCACCGCCACTCATCGTAATTCTTTTATTTCCTTTTAAAATCGGTGTATAATCAGTTACATCAAAATACCAGCTCTTGCCTTCGGGACCAAAATCTAGCCCAAGTCCATATGGAGTTACAAAAGACATTATCTGAAATGCCATTGGATATCTTTTATAATAATACATTTGTGAAATATTAATTACCCCATCAATATTTGTAGTATCTATTGATAAAATATTTCCGTTAACATCAAAAAGATAAGATAGAGATTCCCAATAATTGTTTGTTGATACGCTAACAATACTATCATTTTGCAATGTTCCAGGATTGCTAAAAATAGAATATTCAGTAACAGTATTTGGATTAGCAGTTAATGAATCTAAAACTGTAGAGGTAGTAATATTTACAGAGTATTGTCCTTGATAAAAAATAATATTTGGTCGGTAATTTGTTTCGGTAAAGAAGTTGTTAAGCATATTTCCTCTAATAAAAT
>Ga0209374_1001281_pt1 | contig 25000 bp, 37 predicted proteins | sample SaaInlLV_DNA_10m_FD_184683 | JGI IMG/M metagenome (GOLD analysis project Ga0209374, IMG submission 184683) | Marine microbial communities from expanding oxygen minimum zones in the Saanich Inlet - SI075_LV_DNA_10m (SPAdes) (version 2) | ecosystem: Environmental > Aquatic > Marine > Unclassified ... | reverse complement strand
AATCTTAAATAGATGAATGTCTTATAATAAATGATGTCGTTAGTTACAAAAACTAATGAATAAGGTGCGTAGCCCCGCAGAACGAAAAAGGCAATCAAGCGTTTAGACGCTTGACCACAAGAGGAAATCTCTTAATGTTCTGCAATTTAGAGGGCTTCGCCATTTAATTTCTATTAAATTGTATTTTGTACTTATTTCAATTCCCTACACATATTAGAAAACCCTCAAAAGACATGGTTAACTTTGACATTAATTCACAATGATTACATTTTATTTTGCACTGATCAGTGGTCTGATATAAAAAATATAGTTGAAAAATGTGGTGGAATTGAGTCTGAGGTAATTGAATCGCTTCAAAGACTTGAGATTATGGGCTTTCTTGAATCGCGTTCATTGAAACAAACTTCTTTCTATAAAAAATATGAAAAACCACAATCTCGCGAACAATTTACATCTATGATGGAACATTTTGTGTCTTATCAAAATTCTGAAATTGAATCAATCAAAACAATCCCTACAATTATGTCTGCTGATGGAAGTCAGTTTGGATTTACTAAAAATGGATTAAAATTATTAGAAAATATTCAAGAAGAAATTGACCGAATCTCTATGGTGATTACAAGAATTGATCATCATGATAAAATTAGAACTTTACAACATCCAATTGCCCTTCAAAGAATCAAGAAATTAAAAAAACATGTAAATAAAATTATGAATATTATGTTGGATTCCTATAAGGATGTCCGCTCTAATGTTGCATTACAGGAATATTTTAAAAATCATACTGAAAAATTAAATTTTTGATCTTTTTATGTTACTATTTCGTCTAAACGGTCTTCTTCTTGTGCTCTCTTGATTTCCATTGCAATTCTTCTTCCTACTCCAAATGTTTGACCGTATTGATATTTTGTATATGGACTAGTTGTGGCAACTATTGGATTTCCTGGAACTCTTAATGATACGTCATATACAATTAATTCCAAATCCTTTGTGATTACACTTTGAAGTGAAAACGGACCAATTATGCCTGGTGCATATTCTTTTTTTACAGCAGCCACAAATTTGTCTCCCATTTTGAGTACTTTTTCTAACAATGATTCTCTAATGCTTGCCGGAGTATGACCCACTTCGATATTTTGTAAATCAATATCCATTTCTAATTGTTCTTTGGCTGGCAGTGCATTATAGTCATGAATATTTGTTTGAAGTCGTCTTTCAATTCCAATGAAATCTACTTGATTTGAAATGGGTGTATGAAAGAAATTAAAATTCATGTATGTTCCAATTGCCAATTCTTCTATACTTGCTTTCTCTAAATCTTTTCTTGCAATTACACCTTGTTTGATTTTTTCTTCAGATTTTTCTTTATAGTCTTTGTATGATGAAACTGTAAAAAATGCTCTTTCTAATGGCCTCTTTTTTTCTTGAACTTTTACAATTGATGGCTTGTTAATTCTTTTAGGATCTTTGAATAATTTTGGATATTTGATTCTAGCTTTTTCTAATAGATAATACTGCCCTTTTTTTGCAGTTCTTTCTTCAGCTTGAAATAATTTTCTATTTCCAAAAATTGGAACTTTAAATTTCTCTTCAATTGTTTTGTATCCTAAATAGACTGTAAGTGATCTGTGTGGAACTACTATTGTATTTGAATCTCTTAACATTTTTTGGTTTTTTGCTGATGCCATGTCTTTGAATTTATCTAAAACTACTATTTGATCTGCAATTCTGTTAAATCTTTGATATGGTCCTTCTCTGCCTTTTTGACAAAAAACAGTTGTTTCAAAATTTTCATCTTTTGCTCCATCCATTACCTCTAAAGCTGAATGACTCCCTAGGACTCCTATTTTTACATCTGAATAATCATTAACTATCTTCTTGATTTCAGAACTTTTGATCATATTATGCCTAAATATTGGCATCTAATATATGTAAAATCCTAATTTGTTGGATCGGAACAAACCACAATGTTTTTTTCAAATATCGTATCTAGTATAATCATGTTTTACTCTGTAGAATTACAAATGGCAGGTGTGATTCTACTAACTGCTATGGCAGCAGGTGGTATTTCGTTATGGCTAAAGAGAAGAAAGCTGGAAAAAGAAAATAGTAAATCTGTTGAAGAAGATATATCTGAAAATCTATAGTTTTTCTCTGAGAAATTTATTTGTGAAACAGGCTAGGCTTTTTCTTGTTGACAATTAATACACATCTCTTTTGATAAAATTTCAAACCAGGCGAAGTTATGGACATATCCTTTTTTGCAACTCATAGAATTAATGATTATTAAAAAAATTATTCAAGGTAATAGGTCAAATCTAGTATCGATCTAAGCCTAAACTGAAATTGATTTACACAGAAAATTTTTTGATTCTTTAGACTTTGTGACTATGAATCATACTTTTTATCTGATAATCATTCTACATATGCTAAGGAGGTCTGGAAAACTGCTACATGACAATTTTAAAAACACTGCTAATGGAAAGTCTATTGTAAATAGTGCTATTTTCCAGAATAATTAATGAAATTAATTGTTGGAATTACTGGTAGTACTGGTGTAATTTATGGAATTAGAATGCTTGAGACATTAAAAAAATTAAACATTGAAACTCATTTGGTAATGTCTGAATGGGGGGAAAAATGCATCTCTATGGAAACTGAATATACTCCTGAATATGTTAAATCACTTGCCACAAATACTTCTGATGAAAAAAATATGGCAGCTAGTGTTTCTAGTGGAACTCACAGAATCAATGGTATGATAGTTGCTCCATGCAGTATGAAAACATTGGCTGCAATTGCAAATGGGTATGATGATACCCTTGTTGCACGTTCAGCAGGTGTCACAATTAAAGAAGACAGAAAATTAATTTTAATGGTTAGAGAAACACCTTTGTCTGCAATTCATTTAGAAAATATGCTGAAACTTTCCAGGTTAGGTGTAATTATTTTGCCTCCTGTTACTGAATTTTATACCAAACCCAAAACAATTGATGATATTGTAAATCATGGGGTTGGGAAATGTCTTGATCAATTTGATATTGATCATGATTTATACCCACGATGGGGTAGTTTCTAAAATACTGTTGGCTACGTTCTCATTAGAAAAAATAATTCATGCAAAAAGAAAAGATGTTTTTAATATTTTTTCTAATTATGAACAATATGAAAAATTAATTCCAAAATATTTTCCATCTACTCGTATACGTTCAGTTCGAGGTGATGTTGCAGTAGTTGAAGAACATCTGCAATTGGGAGATTTGGAATTAGTACTAATGTCCAAACATGTTTCAAAACCATTTGTTTTACATGAAGTTTATGTAATTGGTGGAAAGTCTAAGGGTAGCTATATCCGACAAGAATTTGTTGAAATTTCTGAAGGAACAAAAATTTTAGTTGATGTGGATTTAAAATTGACGGGAATGATGAAAATTCCAAAATTACTGGATAAATCAAAATTGGCTGAAAATTATTCTACTTTATTGGATGATTTGGCAAAACTATGTGAAAAATCAGTCTGATTTTGCTTCTTTGTCTTTAGAAACATTGTCTATTTCACCTTTGAAATCTTTTAGTTCTTGATCTCCTTGAATTTTTCCTTTTTCAAATTCTCCTTTGGCTTTACCAAATGTTTTTGCCAGTTCTGGAATTTTTTTTGCACCGAAAATTAGTACTCCTATCACTACTACCAAAACTATGATTTCAGTACTTCCTAACATTATATCCCAACTTCCCTTATTTCAGATTTAAGTGTTCAACTTTTCACGTTGTTTACGCTCAATGAATAACATGCCTGCAAAATACAATCCTATCATTGGACCTGCAACAAACATCATTGTCACTCCTGTTCCATCTGGAGTTATAACTGCACCAAAAATTATAATGATTACAATTGCATATCTTGCATTCTTTCTCCAAAAATCACTACCTACCATTTCTGACATTGATATTGCATACATAACTAGTGGAAGTTGAAATGAAAATCCAAATGCTAATAAAAATTGTAATACAAAAGTTACAAACTCCATTACATTTAGAAAAGTAACTAATCCTGCAGATTCACCATATCGATATAAAAATTCTAAAATGTATGGGATTACAAAATTATATGAAAATACACAACCTGTAATGAATAATCCTAGTGCAGGTAATGAAATATTTCTACTGACATTAATTTCATTTTCTTTTAATGCTGGTTTGATAAATCCTACAAATTCTTTAATGATTACTGGCATTCCTACTACCATTCCAACTAATGCTGAAACATACATTTGAGCAAAGAATGCTTGTCCTGGAGCTGTTTGAATTAATTGAACTCCTTCTGGCACTAAATTTTCTTTCATATGATTTGTTATTTGTGCTGCAATGTTATTTTGAGGGTCTGGCAATGGATAGTATAGGGTGATTTCTCCTATGATGATTGGCTCTGCATGAAATGTTAAAATCACAACTGTAATTATTCCAATAACTAAAACTATTCTTAGTAATCTTTTTCTTAATTCTTCGAGATGTTTATTGATACTTTCTAAATCTGACAACTAGATCTTTTTGTCGTATGATGTATGAAAATGTATATTTTCTGAAATCATCTATTTTGGAACAGGTAGTAGTTTTGCTTCAGGCATTCCTGCTTCCTTTAATGCATCTGCTGAAATATCTTCAAATTCTAATGATATGATTGCTTTTGTATTGAATTTGGTTTCCATCTCTTTTGCTAATGCTCCTATGTCTTTACTTGAATAGATTTCATCTGAACCTTTCAAAATTATTCTATCCCCTTTTTCCATTTCTTTACCGTTATACTTTCCTTGTAAAAATTTAGTAATTTCTGGAAGTTCATTTCTATCTATATTATTATAGAAATAACATATTCCCTTGACAGATTCATAATCATATGCTGTTCCATTTCTATACATGAAAACTCCGATAAAATGTGCTTCCTCTTCTGGTTCTCTAATACATTTAATCTCCCAGTTTAGTAATTTACTTTCATCATAATCAAAACTATCTGTTTCTTCAGCAGTGATTTTCCAATATCTCATTCTTTCCTTTCTTACCATGTGTATTGAGTTCAATTTTTCTGGTATAATTATCTAACCCTAACTTTGCTGTCTAGAAATCTAAATTACTAGCCTGATTAAATAATTTAGAATGAGCATACGAAAATCTATTCGTAATCAATATCTAAAATTTTTAGACCGAGAACCTGAATTAGATGATTTGGATTTCTATTGCACAGAATTAGAATCTGGTAGAATTACTTTAGATGATCTAATATTGATTATTAAAAATTCTGATGAATATCACAAATTACCAAAATCTAAAATTTACGAAAATGATTCTTTTGAAATAGTAACTTATAACGATATTAGAATTAAAGGAAAAACTCTATCTTCAGGATATAGAAATTCAGAAGAACGTTATAATGAAATATACAAATTTTGTAAAAAATTTAATCGTCCGATATCTGTATTGGATTTGGGTGCCGCAGAAGGATATTTTACATTCAGATTGTCTGAAGATTTTCCAGGTGTTTTTGTTGCAGTAGAGAGTAATCCTCAGCGTAAATTATTGGAATTATGTATTAAAAATAATAATCAAAACATACTTCTTTTGGATAAACAAATGAATCTAAAACATCTAAAAAACCTCAAAGAAGTTCAACATTTTGATGTTGTTTTAGCATTAAATGTAATTCATCATTTTGATGAACCATTTCAAGATGTACTTGACACGTTAATCTCCATGTGTTCATTTTGTTTTATGGAACATCCAAATTCTTTAGAAGATAATTCTACAAAAAATTCTCATCGTCTTAAAACTGAAAAAATGAATCTTGAAAAATTTAAACCTCAATTATTAAACAAAAATGAATCTGGTTTGGGTAATTCTGTTAATCAAAAACTTGAAAGAAACATGTGGCTACTACAAAATACTAAATCAAAAACTATTGATCGTGGATGGAGAGGCACAAGTAAATATCGTGACCAGTTTGGCCTTGATGCTGAAATAAAAATACAGTCTGATTTTAATGAAATTAATGTAAATTATGGTCTAAGAAATGAAAAAAGAAATTGGATTCAGGGTGTTGATTTGAGAACTTTTTTAGAATATAATGGCGTATATCCTACAACTGAAAAAATAATTAATTTAATTGATGAACTAGAAATTGATAATGCACAAGATTTAGGACCTCATAATCTTATTTTAAATGGTAAGAAATTATTTTTGATTGATCAAAATGATAAACTTGATGATGTGAATACTAAAGAAAAATTAAAAGATTTTTTAAAACAAAGTGGATTGCTCTAATTATTTATAAAATTATTCGGAAGATAGATTAATCACTGTTTTAATTTATTGTATATTATGGCTAATTACCGTGTACATGTTACAATAGAAAATAAACCTGGCATTAGTGATCCTGAAGGAAAAACAATTTTGAATGATTTAGTTTTAAAGGGTACTCACCAAAATGTTACTCGAATCAATACTGCAAAAATGTTAAAGTTTTCAATTTCTGAACATGATAAAGATGCTGCACAAACTAAAGTCCAAGAAATTTGTGATGAATTACGAATTTACAACCCTATGGTCAGTGTGGTAACAATAGACGTCTTTGACGCTTAATTTGCTTCGATATTTTCTATAGTTGAATTAATCAGAATTTTACTTCTTAGAAATTCTGTTAAATCTGTTTGAGTGATTACTCCTACTAAATTTTCATCTTCTAATACTACTAACCGTCTAATGTTGTTGTTTAACATTTTTTGAACTGCTGATTCTATGGATGAATTTGGTTCTACCCACTTGAATTTTTTTGACATTATTGATTCTAGTTGTATTTTTGATGCTTCCTTATTTTCTGCTACAATTTTTCTCACGATGTCTCTTTCTGAAACAATTCCTACTGGTTTGGAATCTTCCACTACTACTAGAAAACTAATGTCATTATCTTTTAGAATTGTTGATGCATATTGTGCTGTTTTTTCAAGTTCTATGGTAATAACATTTTTTTGCATAATGTCTCTAGCTTTTGACATAGCGATCAACCTGGACATTCACATAAAAATTGTATCTGACTGGGCTCAAATTAAATAACTCTGAATCTAAAAACAATTGTGAACGTTGGAGTTGTAGTTTTTCCTGGCAGTAACTGTGATCGCGATATGTTTCATGTATTATCTGATGTTTTCAATCTTAATGCTCAATACTGCTGGCATGATAAACCGCTTCCAGAAAATCTAGATGCTGTTGTTTTACCTGGCGGATTTTCATATGGGGATCGATTAAGAGCAGGAATTATAGCTGCACACAGCCCAATTATTCAAGACGTTAAAAAAATTGCAGAAAAAGGAATTCCTATTTTGGGTGTATGTAATGGATTTCAAATTCTTGTAGAATCTGGACTACTTCCTGGTGTATTGTTAAAAAATGACTCTCTTAATTTTATGTGTGAGTGGACTAATCTAACTGTTGAAAATAATGATACTCCATTTACAAATCAATTTGAATTAAATCAAAAAATTCCTATTCCTATTGCAAACGGTGAAGGTCGATATTATGTTGATGATGAAACATTAAACAAACTTGAAAGAAAAAATCAAATTGTTTTCAAATATGATCAAGTTGTAAATGGTTCTTCTAATCAAATTGCTGGTGTATGTAATGAAGAAGGGAATGTTGTTGGCATGATGCCTCACCCTGAAAGAGCAGTTGAATCTGAAATTAATCCTCAGGATAACAAACCATCTTCATTAATTTTTGAATCTCTACTGAAAAAAGCGGGTGTTGAAAATTGAGCTTAGAATCTCATGAACTAGAGGATCTTAAAACAAAAATTGGTCGAGAACCTACTTCCACTGAATTACAAATTGTTGCAGCTGAGTGGTCTGAACATTGCTCTTACAAATCATCTAAAAGACATCTCAAAATGTTACCTATGGATGGTCCACTTGTAATTAATGAAAAAGGATATGATTCGGGGGTTCTAGATGTTGGTGACGGTTATGTAATAACTGCACATATTGAAAGTCATAATCATCCCTCTGCAGTAGAACCCTATGGTGGTGCTGCAACTGGTGTGGGTGGAGTGATTAGAGATATTTTATCTGCAGGTACGCGTCCAATTGCTCTTTTGGATGGATTACGCTTTGGTGATATTGAAAAAGATCAACACGCAAAATGGCTTTTCAAAAATGCTGTAACTGGAATTGCAGATTATGGCAACTGTTTAGGAATTCCTACTATTGGTGGTGAAGTTGAATTTGATGAATGTTACAAAAATTATGCAATGGTTGATGTTGCAGCAATTGGTTTTGGTAAAAAAGAAAATTTAATTAAAAATCATGCCAAAAAAGGAGACTTGGTAGTGTTATTGGGTGGTGCTACTGGCAGAGATGGTATAGGTGGTTCTCAATTTGCGTCTGATTCATTAGAAACTGAGGATCGTTCTGCAGTACAAATTCCTGATCCATTTATTGAAAAATTAATTATTGAAGCTATTTTGGAAGCTCGAAATGAGCAACTAATTCATGCAATGAAAGATCTTGGTGGTGGTGGTTTGTCATGTGCTGTTTCTGAAACTGCTGATGCCTTGGATATAGGAATTGAAATGGATGTGGAAAAAGTTCACACACGTGAATCTGACATGCATTCAGATGAAATAATGATTTCTGAATCTCAAGAAAGAATGTTAATTGTTACTGATGGTGAAAAATTAATTAAATTGCGTAAAATTTGTGAGAAATTTAGAATTGAATGTTCTGTTATTGGTCATGTAACATTTGACAACAAAATGCATGTGAAAAAAGGAGAAACTACAATTGCAAATATATCTACAGATGTTGTTGCCAATGCCACTTTACTTGATTTGCCTTCAAGCAAACCTATCTATTTAGAAAATATTGAATCTACAAAACAATTCCCACAATTATCTGATTACTCTGAAACTCTAATGAAATTGCTTGGTTCTCCTAACATTGCAAGTAAGATTTGGGTTTATGGACAATATGATCATGAGGTTGGAATTAGAACTGTTACAAAACCGGGTTATGATGCATCTGTTTTGAGGCTAGATAATGGAAAATTCCTTTCAATTAAGATTGATGGTAATCCAAAACAATGCTACATCAATCCACGTGAAGGTGCAATTGGTTGTTTTGAGGAAGCATGTAGAAATGTAGTTTGTACTGGTGCAAAACCAATTGGAATGCTAGATCATCTTCAATTTGGAAATCCAAATGATCCTGAAATATTTTGGACATTTTTAGAATCTCTAAAAGGATTAACTGACTTTGCTAAAGACTTTGAAATTCCATGTGTTGGTGGTAAAGTAAGTTTGTACAACGAAACTTCTAATGGTCCCATTAAACCCACTCCTGTTATTGGTGTTATTGGTTTGATTGATAAGAAACCTTTGAAGATTCAAAAAATTAATTCTGGTGATTCTTTGATTATGGTTGGAGACACTAAAGATGAATTGGGCGGTTCAGAATATTCTGAATATATTCATAAATTTATTGGAGGTAAGTGCCCTGCAGTTGATTTCTCAGAATCAAAGAAAAATATGAATTCTGTATTGGATGCAATTGAAAATGAATTAATCAAATCTGCACATGATTGCTCTAAAGGTGGATTGTCAATTGCAATTTCTGAACTTTGCATGATAAACCAAATTGGTTGCAATATTTCTTTAGAAAAAATCCCTGGAGAAAAATTGGATTCAGATAAAATTTTATTTTCTGAAAGTCATTCTAGATATTTACTAACTATTGAAAACAAAAATCTTTCAAAATTAGAGGAGACCCTGAAAAAACATAATGTTTCCTACTCTTTGATTGGGGAATTTACTGGTGATTCAATCTGTTTTACAGGTGATTCTAAACCCATAATTGATCTAAGCGTTGATAAGGCACAAAAGACTTGGTATAATTCGTTAAAGGAAATGGTGTTGCATGCCTAAAGTTAAAGAAAATTGTGGGGTAGTAGGAATTTACAGCCTTTCAGGAAAAAATGTTGTTCCTATGGTTTTTGATGCTTTACGTGCTTTACAGCATAGAGGTCAGGAAGCCTGGGGATTTGCAGTACCTAACAAACCACCATTCAAAAAAGTTGGTCTAGTTTCTCACTCTTCATCAGAATTCAAAAAAATTGCACAAGAATATGCTTCTCCTTGTGTAATTGGACATGTCAGATATTCTACAATGGGAACTAGCACTTTAGCAAATGCTCAACCACTCAAAGTAAAGGATCTTTGTGTTGCACATAATGGAACAATTGCCAATGCACAAGAATTATCTAATTTAGTTGGAGGTTGTTCTTTTACTCCTCAGAATGCAAGTGATACATTAGTTGCTGCAGAAAGATTAGTTTCATTAATTTCTGAAAATGGTGAAATGGGAAAAGCACTTTCAATTTTAAAAAATGAAATGGTTGGTTCGTATTGTTTTACTTTTATCTCTGATGATAATTCTGTTTATGCTGCACGAGATCCTAAAGGATTTCGTCCGATGGTTTTAGGACATAAAGAATCTGATGATACATACATTGTAACTTCTGAATCCGCAGCTGTAACTGCAGTTGCTGCAACGTTACAACGTGATGTAATTCCTGGTGAATTAATTAAATTAAGTAAAAACGGTTTAGAAACTGAAAAGTTTTCAGATGACAAGTCTCGTGCACATTGTTCGTTTGAATTTACTTACTTTGCACATCCATCAAGTATGATGGAAGGACACAACATTTACGTTTCTAGAAAAAATATTGGTAGATTTATGGCAAAAAAATTCCCAATTAAAGACGCTGATTTGGTTATACCTGTTCCAGACTCTGCAAGACCTGCAGCCTTGGGTTACGCACAAGAACTAGGTGTATCTTTTGATGAGGGACTGCTAAAAGACAGATACAGCAAGAAAGGCCCTTTGAGAAGTTTCATTGAACCACACCAAAGTGACAGAGTAGAAATTAACAGATGGATTATTCCAATTAGTGAAATAATTAGAGACAGACATGTTGTAGTAATTGATGATAGTTTGGTAAGGGGAACCAGTTCTAAAGCCATAATCAAAGCACTCAGAAGAGCAGGAGCTAAAAAAATTAGCATGCTAATTACATATCCTCAAATTAACTATCCTTGTTATGCTGGAATTGATTTCCCATCTCAAGAGGAGCTTGCAACTTTTACTGATGGCAAAAAGATGACCACTGAAGAAATAACTGAAATGGTTCGAAAAAGTATCGGTGTTGACTTTTTGGGGTACAATGATGCTGAGAATTTAGCTGATGCAGTTGGAATGCCAAAGGATTCTATGTGCTTTACATGTTCATCTGGTAATTATGATTCACTTGGAATAAAGCCAGACTTTACAAAACGTGAACAAGTAAAAGCAAAAGTCTAGATTGATGATAAAGTTTTAGAAATCTTTGCTCATTTTCAATCCCTTAAGATTTGATTAAATATGGTAAATTTGTAATAATTTCATGAAAGCAATTTGGAATAATGCTGTAATTGCTGAAAGTGATAATACTGAAATTGTAGAAGGGAATCACTATTTTCCTTTTGATTCAATTAAACCTGAATTTTTTACAAAGACTGAACTAACTACAGTATGCGGTTGGAAAGGAAAAGCCAATTATTATTCGGTAACTGTCGATGGTAAAACCAACAAAGATTGTGCATGGTATTATGCAGAACCTAATGATGCTGCCAATAAGATTAAGGGCATGGTTGCATTTTGGAATGGAATAGATATAAAATAATTTTTTTTAATACTTTTTCCTATCAGTTAAATTCTATTAAATTTCAACATAATTAATTGAAATTTCTGACTAGTGGGAAGGTAAAGGATCTCTATGAGAAAGATGAGAATTCCATACTTTTCAAATTCTCTGACAGAGTATCTGCTTATGATGTGAAATTCAGTCAGGATATTCCAAAAAAAGGTCAAGTATTATGCCATTTTGCTGAATTTTGGTTCAACAAACTAGATGTCTCAAATCATTTCATAAAACGTGAATCTGAAACAGAAATTTCAGTTAAAAAAATGACTATGATTCCAATGGAATGTGTAGTTCGAGGTTATTTTTATGGAAGTTTAATTGGTAGATGGAAAAATGGTTCTATAGAATTACCTGAAAATACTGATACTACTATGGCTGCAAAATTAACACAGCCATTGTTTGATCCTACTACTAAATCTGAACATGACATTCCCGTTGATAAGTCAAAAGCATTAGAAATGAATTTAGTTTCTGAAGAACAATACTCTTGGTTAGAGAACACATCCATTGATATCTATAATCAAATGTCTGTTGTTGCTGAGAATGCTGGTTTTATTTTAGCCGATTTAAAATTGGAATTTGGTATTTTAGATGGTAAGATTGTTTTAGGTGATTCAATTGGTCCTGATGAATATAGGTTATGGCCAAAAGATACCTTTGAGATTGGAAAAATTCAAGAATCATACGACAAACAAATCTTACGTGATTGGTTAACTGCAAATGGTTATCAAAAACAATTTGAGGATGACCGAAATAACGGAAAGGAACCTGTTGCACCTGAAATTCCATCTGAAATAATTCAAACAATTACTCAACGATACATCATTGCGTATGAGAAATTAACTGGACTGTCAATTTAGAATCTACTTTACTCCATACTGACCTTTAGTTAACTCTCAACTCGAATATTACTTTTCATATTATCAGAAATTAATCCCCATATGGTGTATTTGACAACATATCTTTTGAAAATATACTTTTTTGATATTTTTTTAACCACTACAATATTTACTCTACCACTACTGAAATGTATAAACCGTTACTATTTTCATTATATTGCTATTATAATTATTAGATGCAATACAACTTTTCTTGTAGCATAATGTATTTTTTTGATACTGGTACAATGTTTATTAAAGTAAACAAAAATTGATGCGATTAGACAAAAAAATATGATACAAGGATCTTTTAGATCAGATTGAAATCAAGTCTTGTATGTCTACATTATTAGAAAAGGAAATTAAGGTAAATCGTACCGTTACTACGAGTATTGGACACGCTCGTGCAATTGAAGACCCTGCACGTGCAAAAATTGTTGAAATTTTGTACCATCAATCATTATCAGCTGATCAAATTTCTACTTCATTGAAGAAACATGGTTTCAAAAAAGCACTAACTACGGTTAGACATCATTTGGAAATTTTAAAAAATTCAGGCTTGATTGAAATTGCACGAATTGAAGAATCTAGAGGTGCTATAACTAAATTCTATAGTACATCAACAAAACTATTGGATTTTCAAACTCCTGAAAATTTTGATTCTACATATTCAAAAATCATTGACAACACATCTACAAAAATTGAAAAAATTCTCAAATCATTGGGACCTAAAACTAGCAAGTCCAAAGGTAAAAAATCTACGGAATATTCTCAATACTTAGTCATGGAGATAATGAATAGGGCAATGACTAACGTTCTTGAAAAATCTAATACAAAATAATTTTTTTGTATTATTTTTTCTTTATTCCGATCAATTAGTAATTGTTATTTTTATTTAAAATAAGTAAAAAACATGTTAAAAATACAATTAAATCTCCATTATGGGAATTTCTCATTATCTGAAAATGGTGAATGACAAATTGATTGATGATAAAGTAATAAAATTATTTTCAGCAAAAAACCTTGTTTTTATTGCAACTCTTATGAAAGATGGCTCCCCTCAACTATCTCCAGTATGGGCAAATTATGAAGATGGTTTTATTTTAGTAAATACTGCAGAGGGTAGAATAAAACACAAAAATATTTTACGTGATCCTCGTGTTGCAGTTTCTGTTACTTCAAATGATGATCCTCTTGATATGACAACTATTCGTGGTATTGTGATAGAAATAATTCCTGATTATCAATATCATCATGCTGATAAATTAACTCAACAATACCTGGGACGAACTAATTATCCGTTTAAACAACCAGATGAAAAAAGAATTATTTTTAAAATTAAACCTGAAAAAGTTTTTGTTTTGCCTGAATTACAAATGACTGATTGACTTACGGGCAAAGTTTTACTATCTTTCTAAATTCGAATTTAGAAATATTATAAATTTAGTATGTTACTTTAGAAAAAAGGTGCATAGACAGCTTAACGTTTACGTTTAGCTGCCTTTCTCTTTGGAGCGGCTTTGCGTTTAGGAGCAGCTTTTCGTTTTGGAGCTGCTTTCTTTTTAGCTGCCTTTCTCTTTGGAGCTGCTTTCTTTGCTGCAGTTTTTCTCTTTGGAGCTGCTTTCTTTGCTGCAGTTTTTCTCTTTGGAGCTGCTTTCTTTTTAGCTGCTTTTCGTTTTGGAGCGGCTTTCTTTTTTGCTGCAGTTTTTCTCTTAGGTGCTGCTTTTGCTGCGGCGTTTTTCCTTCGAGTTGCTGCTGCCTTTCTCTTACGAGCTGCTGCTGCCTTTAGTGCTTCAGCTGCTTTCTTTGCTGCATTCCTCTTTCGAGTTCGTGCTGCTTTCTTTGCTGCTTCGGCTCTTTTGGCTTTAGATATTGCCATGACTTTTTTCAAAAATGGTATCTGTTATGTAGTAAAAGTCACACAATACTACGCTTACTATAATAAAATTTGACACTTTTTTTGTTTTTTATAATTTAACGATCAACAATTTGTTAGACAAATTGATGCTGTATCTACAGTTGATTGATCCTTTTGCGGTCTAATGACAATTTTGTAGTTTTCATCTTCATCAAATGGAATGTCAAACTGTGTTGTTACTTCTATTGGATTACCTGGGTCTAATCCAACTATCAAAAGATCTTTTGCTGTAAATTCACCAAAAACTGCTTTGTGTTTTTGATCTTTTTCATCAATTAGGTAAAATTGCCCCCCTGATAATGCTGTTTTTTCATCACTGATGTTTTTTGCAATTATTCCAATCTTCACAAATGTGTTTTCAGGTTTTACTTCTTTACTTCCTTCATGTGTCCCTTCAAATGTAACTACGTACTCTACTGGTCCTACAATTACTGTTTCTCCTTCATTTACTTCAATGAAATTAGTTTGATATTGTGTATACATGTAATTTGCAAGTACCATTGAACCAATTATTGCCCCAATTACTATTACAAGACCCATTCGTACCATAAAATTTAGATTTTTTTTTGATATATAGTTGATACGTAATTTCAAAAAATCTATGATTTTTTCTTAATTGTTTGTTTAATTTGGAGTGCAAATAGGGGGGTTAATTGACAAGTTTTGTATTTTTTGTAAGATTATTTTTCCTCAAGTTTTCTTATTTTCTGCATCTTTTTCTTTAAAATTTGTCTTATTTTTGGGGGTTTAGCTTTTACGCCTAACTATGAAAGATTACCCTTCTTTTGCTGGGATACCTTGGTGGAATTACCGTTGCTTATTGTATCTAGGCATAAGTGTTCAACCCCCCATCAAAACGCCCCTTTTCCAAAATTTCACCATATGCCTAAACACCATTTTTTCATAGGGGGGTTTAACGCCTAGGCATAATTTTATAATTTGATCATTTTTTATCATTTTTTAAAATATTTTTAAAATTATTTTTTTAACAATATTTTTGTTGAATTTTTAAAATTAAATCTATTTTTTTGACCCAATAATGCTATTCAACCCTGCCCTTTTTTGATAAAATATCTACTTTGATTTCTTAATCTGCATCTGTTTAAAATTTTAAAATGTTTTTAGTAGGAATCTGGATGTTTTTTCGTGTTTATCTGAAACACTATCAATTGCATCAAACATTGTTTGTTGATTGACGTTTTCTTTATCGTCTAATACCACATAAACTGCTACTTTTTGCTTTCCATCTTCATTGATTATTTTACTAATTGCTTCAATGGACTTACAAAAATCTGAAATTTTGTTGGCAAATTTTGTTCTTTCATCTTCAGTAAAGCCTCTATATCTAATAATTTGATTATTTTTCATTTCTATTTTGGCCCCTATCACTAGAATTCCTAATTGTGCTTTTGGTTCAAAAATATCTACAGGTATTCCGTATTGACCTGCATGCTTTACTAGTATTTGAAAGGAGTTTTCTTCATTCTTGACTTGATCAAATGGTAAACTCTCATGAATTAACCATCTTTCCACATTATCTCTCATTCTAGATGCGCTCATTATTGGATTTTTAAAATTACTTCTATATGATTCTAAATCTAATGACTTACTACTGTCAATCACATATGTTTCTAAACTCGAATTTAGAAATATTATAAATTTAGGAAGGGAATTCACTAATGCCGATTAGACGTTTACATTAAATCCTGGATTGCTTACTACGTCTACTCCTAATAGCATAATATTGAAAATAATTCCAATTAACATCATTACAATTCCTATGTATATGCAATTTTTTGCTCTACGAGGATCATCTTTTCTAATAATCAAATATCCAATTATTCCTCCAATCATTCCCACAAATATTGGAAGTAAATACCATGCATTACTTCTTGGTTTTTCAGTATAACTCATAATATCATTTTGCTAAAGCTACTTTTTTCTGTATCTGTGTTATCTCTATTTCTACTGTTTCTAGTGGATCATCTACTTGGTTACGTCTAATTGAAAACATTTTTGGTTTTTCAAAGTCATCTGTACAATCTGGACATGCATAAACTAGTACTCTGTGTTCATTTGGTGCTTTTGGATTTGACAATCTTGGATAATATACCAATCTTGCACCACAATCCACACAATATCTATTGGCTCTTCTAGTTCTAACCAATGTAAATCTCCTGCATATTGTATATGTCCGATCATCTATTAGATCTGCGTTGTCTAATTGAGTACACCATTTACTTACAACCGATCAATGTTTCTAAACTCGAATTTAGAAATATAATTATTATTATGATTCATTACAGTTGAACATAATGTTTCTAAACTCGAATTTAGAAATATAAGAAGCGCCTCCCACCAGACTTGAACTGGTGACCAACCGGTTAACAGCCGGTTGCTCTACCACGCTGAGCTAGGGAGGCACAAGGTTTTACCTTGGCAAAAGTGATTTAATCTTTCCGACTATAGTATTTAGAGTAAAATAAGTAAACTAATTGTTAAATTTTGAGAAAAATTCCTTAATCTCTTTAGAACGACTTTCCACTAATCCGACAATCTCTATATGTTCTTCTCCAGTAGGATCTCTTTTTTGTGAATATTGAAATGCACTAAGTATTGAACCTACTAATTCTCCAACAAAAAATCCACATAAGAAATCTCCAACATTTTCACAATCCCATATGTCTCCCACTGTTGGTGATACTCCGGCAGCTTTGTAAGCTTCTAAAGTTTTATCAATAAATTCTGTTGTAGTTTTTACAAATTCTGGATCAATGTTCATAAGTTATTTTGAAATTTTATTTTTCAATACCTTTTTTCTTGTCAAATACATAGATACCGTCTAAGAATACTCTATGATCTTTGTTCTTTACTTTAGTTTTTAATTCAATGTTTGCTGCAGTTTGTGTTATGTCTGTCCAAACTTCTCCTGTAAGAATGACATCCTCTCCTTTTGGAGTTACTTTTGTATTTCCTACAATTACTGTTTTTCTAGGTGCTCTTTCTCCTTGGAAGTTTTCAATAATGATATTTTTTCCTTCTACTTTTACTGTGATTGGAAAGTGTGCAAAAACAACTTTCATTTTAATTGTATAACCTGTAATCAAACCTTCACAAATATTTCTAATAATTGATCTTGCAGTATGTAAAATTGCATAATCTCTTTTTTTGAAATCAATTGTTTTTAGTAAAATTTTATTCTCTACAATTTCAATTTTTACTGGGATTAAACGAAAACTTTTGTGTGTTTTACCTAGTGGACCTACAAATGTTAACATGTGTTTTTGTTGTGTAACTGTAATTCCTTCTGGAATGACTACTTCGTCTTTGAATTTTTCGAGTTGACTAGTAGACATATCCCACCAAAAATCCTCCAATTCCTTTATCGACTGCCTCGTGATGAGACATTACGCCTTGATTAGTTGTGACTATGAGCATTCCTCTATCATAAGATGGTAGATATTGTTGTTCCCAACTATTGTATTCATCACTTTTTACTTTGAATCTTGGTGAAATTGCACCACATTTTGTAATTTTTGCCAATAATTTAATTTTGAATTTGCCTCCTCGTTTATCGTCTATATGCTCAAATTCTCCAATATATCCATCTTTTTGAAGTGTTTTTAGAACTTCAACCCCAATTTTTGATGTTGGTAGAATAATACAATCAGATTTCCTTCTTGTTTCGTTATTGTAAAGTGTAACGAACAAATTTGCTAAAATATTAGTTGCTGGCATCTATATCACCGATTTTTCCTGAACCCTAAAGATGTTGCTACTTCTCTAAAGCATCGTCTACATAACATTAAGTCGTATTTTTGAATTACAGCAGTATAATCTCCGCATCTTTTACACCATCTTGAACCTCTGCCAAAATCATGTTTTTTTCTTCCAGTGGCTTCGTAGGATCTATCTTTAGGCATTATACTATTGTGACTCCATATTCTTTTGCAAGATAATCCTTTGCTTCTTGATTAGTAATAATGTGTGTTTTGCCAACACTTGCTTTGTGTTTACTTCTTTTACGAATTGAATATCCTGGTCTAGTTAATGTAACTGATATTCCAAGACCTAAAATTCCAATCTGTGGATCATATTTTACATCTGGAATGTCTATGTGTTCGTTAATACCAAATGAGTAATTACCAAAATTGTCAAATGCTCTACCGTTGACACTGTTTCCTTTAGCTTCTAGTAACCTTTTCAATAATGTTACTGCATCATCACCTCTAATTGTTACTGCAACTCCTATTGGTTCGCCTTTTCTAACTCCCCACTCTCTTTGAGTTTCTTTTGCATTACGTGTTGATGGTTTTTTACCTGAAATTTGTTCTAATGCTTTTCTTGCAATGTCTATGACATCTCCTGATTTACCAATACCCATGTTTAGTACTACTTTCTCTAAAGATATTTTTTTCATTGGGGATTCTGTTACTTGAGACATATTATCACTTTAATTGAATTACAGGCTCCTCTTTACCTATTGGCATGATGATGTCTGCCGGAATTTCGATTTTTTTATCACCTAAAATTAGAATAACTCTTTTTGGAAGGATGAATGTTCCTTCTTCTACACTTTCAACTTTACCTATTTGTCCTGCATTGATTCCTCTTGTTACTAATCCTTGACATCCTGCTTCTAATTTGATGATGTCTAAAATTTTCTGATCAGGAATTTGCATTACACATGTATCTCCTACTTTAGCTTTAACTTCTGCAAGTGTTGAACGTCCATCATGAAATCCTGTTTGAATTATTCCTTTGTTAATTGATGTTTTAGTTACAACTCTTACAAGTTTCTTAGATTTTTCAGATTCATTAATTTTAATTGGTTTGAGAATTTTTCCTTCAGTTGGAACTAAGCGATAAACATCTGAAACATTTTCTAATTCTACTACGTCCATCAATCCAATTGCATGATGAAGTGATTTTCTAACAACTCCATCAATTTTGACTTTACCTGAATAGATTGATGCTTTAGCTTCCCTTAGACTTGTAACTATCTTTAATGTGTCTCTTAGGAATACTGCTGTTGGTATTGCAAAATTCTTTTTGTGTGGACCTGGTTTTGTTGTAATTACAAATCGTTTATCTTTTCTAGTAATGCCCCAAAACTGTGGTGCCATTTGTCGTTTGAGTTTTTTACTTCCTGCAATACTTACCATTATTTCTCATTTTCCTTTTTTTCAACTTCTTTTTCTACCTTTGGTTCTGTTTTGTTTTCTTTAGTGGTTGTTTCTTTTGGTTGTTTTCTTGGATCTTTGCCTTCTAATTTTGCCATTCTCCATTTGTCATTACTGTTAAGTGAAGTTATTACTAAATTGGATGTATGGATATAGACGTCAAATTTGTCTCCTTTGGTTTTTTCTTTCTTTACACCGTCAATTGCAACACTTGATTTTTGAGTGGATATATTTGAAATTTTACCGTCAACTCCTTTGAATTCTCCTCTTAGAATTGTTACACTATCACCTTCTACTACTCTTGCACTTTTTTTACCGTATTTTTTTTGCAAGTCTTTTGATAATGCACTTCCCATTTGTTTACTTCTAGTTTGAAGAGTTGCTTGGAAAAGCATTCGATTACGCATTTTAGTTGGTTTTACCATTTTATCATATCACCGTTGATGCCAAGTTAGCTACTCTTGGCCATTTTTCTGAAGCTTCTGCTGCAACTGGACCTTTGATGTCTGTTCCTTTTGTTTCACCTTCTGGTGTGATTAAAACTGCTGCATTATCTTCAAAACAAACTCTGACTCCATTTAATCTACGAACTGCATATTTTTGTCTAACAATAACTGCACCATACACTTGTTTTCTTAATTCTGCTGGTCCTTTCTTTACTACAACATTACAAAAGTCTCCAACACCACCTGCTGCTAGTCTTGATGCTCTTGTTTTGATTCTTGGAACGTTAATTACTTCTAAAATTTTTGCACCTGAATTATCTGCACATACTATGTTGGCTCCTACAGGTATTGATCTTGTTACGTATGGTCGGAATTCTTCTACTCCTTTTCCTGCTTGTTTTGCCATTATGCTTTTACCTCAATTACTACATATGAAACTGATTTTGAAATTGGTCTACATTCTGCAGTTAACACATGATCTCCAGATGTTACATCAATACATCCTGGTACGTGTGCATGGATTGTACTTTTACCTCTGGCATATCTTTTGAATTTACTAAAGTAGATTGGTTCGTCTTTTGTCAATGTAATGGTCTGTTTTGCTTTATCACCTGTAACTTTACCATCAAATAATTTTCCTCTTATTGATAAACCTCCATGGAATGGACAATTCTTGTCGTCACATTCTTTTTTTGGTTCGTTTACTTTGATTCCTATATTTTTAGTCATGCTTTTGCTCCTATTCTTTCATATGGTCTTTTAGTAATTGTTGTACCTTTTACTATCAAGTTTTTACCTTTAATTGAAAATCCCCAATCGTTTGTTAGTTTTGGAATCATTTTCGTACCTTTTTCTGTATTTAATGTAAACATCGATTTTGTTTCATTAATGATTGTTCCATTTAATCCTATTACTTGAGGATTAGATGAATTAATGATTTTTGTCTCTAAACCTATGAATTCATGTCTTGAAATTGTATCTACAGTAATCATTTCTCTTTCTCCATTTCATTTAATCTAGTTAACATTCTTGCAATATTGTGACGTATTGGTTTTAGTTTACCGCTCTCTTTTCTTAATGTTCCTTTTGATGAATCTACTCGAAGTTTTGCCAAATCTGTTCTATTGTCTAACATTTTACTTCTAAGATCTTTTTCATTTAGATTTCTAATTGTTTTCATACTGATTTTGGTCATTTCATACTTGCCTCATCTTCTTCTAGTGTTTCAATTGTTTTCATTTTTTCTGCTTCGATTGCAATTTGTTCTGATTCTGATTTTGCTTTATTTGCATCTCCTTCAACTTTAACAACTTCAACTTTAACATCTCCTTCAACTTTAACTTCTTCAACTTTTTTAACTGGTGCTTCTTTTTCTACTTTCTTCTTTTTGGTTTCTTTTTCCTTAATTAATTCAAATTCTGGAATTAGTTTTTCTTTAATTGCAATTCTTATTCTAATTCCAATTAGGCCCATTGCAGTTTTTACGTGTGCAATATCTTCATCTACTATTACTTCTGCATGGTGTCCTGCTCTTGGTAAAATACCTGCTACATGTTTCTCAAATGCAGAACGGTCACCTCTAAGTTTTCCTGAAATTGTAATTTGAACACCCATTGCACCACTTTCCATAATTTGTTTCATTGTCCACATAGTAGCTCTTCTGAATGCTGTTCCTCTTTCTAAATGAGAAGCCATTCTATTACACATTACACTTGGTGATAAATCTGGTTTCTCTATTTCGTTAACTGAGATTTGTGGATTTTTTAAGCCAAAGTCCTTTTCGAGTCTTTCAGTAAGTTCTCTAATACCTGAACCTTTTCTACCTATGACGATTCCTGGTCTTGTAACATGTAATGCTACTCTTGTACCTGTTGGTGTTTTTGATATTTCTGCATGTGAAAATCCTGCATCTTTAATTTGTTTTCTCAAATAATCTTTTAGCAACATCATGTTGTAATTATCTTTGATTACATTTTTCACTGCTGACATTTCTAAATCTCCTGTGCCACCAATTCGACATGTGTTAATACATTATTTTTTGCAGTTGCTCTACCCATTGCTCTTGGAGTAAATCTTTTAACAACTACACCTTTGTGTACCGTTGCGTTTACAATTCTTAATCTATCTAAATCCATTCCTTTGTATTCTGCATTTGATTCTAAATTATCTAATACTTTGATAAACTCTTTTGCTGTTTTTTGTGGATAACGACCTGACATCATTCCTGGATCTGCTCTATGTGCAACTTGATTTTTATATCTTCTAAATGCAACAGCTCTTTTTTTATTGATTACTGCAAGTAGGAAATCTCTTGCTTTTTCAATAGATAATCCTTTAATTGCAACTGCAACTTCACGTGCATGTTTGTGTGACATATCTTTCTCTCTTACTGATGATCTAACATGTCTAGTTGCATCATAATTTTGGAAAGCGTAATCGAATCTACCCATAATAATCACTTTAGTGGTACGTAAAGGCTGGATCTTGATGCGCCTACTCCTGGTGCTCCGTGTTGAACCTTCTTGTTTGTTATGACATATTCTCCCAAATATCTGCCCACCATTTCTGTTGTAATATTTACTGGACGAAATTCTTTTCCTGAGAAAACATTTACTGTAACACCAACCATGTATGGTAGAATAATCAAATCTCTAAGATGAGTTTTGATTGGATTTTTTGACTTTCCAGCTTTTGCTGATTTTATTTCTTCAATTAATTTTCTTTTTCCATCTGTAATTCCTCTTGTAAGGGATCTTCTTTGTCTGGAATTAAATAATAAGAATAATTTTTCTAATGATGTATTATCGAGATCTTCTTTAGATAGTCCCCTATATTCAAATTCTTTAACCATTTTTTTTCTCCACTGTTAACGTACTTCGAGTTTTGTAGTCCATATTAGAGCATTCCTATCTTTGTTGCAAGATCTCTTGCTTTTTCAGTACTTTCAAATTGTACAAATGCTTTTTTACCATAAATTGTTCTTGCGGTGTTGACTTTGATTGCTTTTTGTTTGTAAAGAGTAGTTACTGCTTCTGCAATTTCTGGTTTTTTTGCTGATAATTCTACAATAAAACAGATTTTATTTTCATTCTCTATCATGGCAAATGTCTTTTCTGTGATGTATGGTTTCACAATAATTTTCATTGCTTGTTCTACATTCATTGTGTCTTCACCATTAATTCTAGATGTGTTGATTTTATCTTTGCAATTTCTTCAATTGCTGATTTTGAATATACTGTTAATCTGATTGGATGTGACCCTGGAGCTAAATCTAGAACACTCAAGTCTTTTACATTTTTGACTTCTATTCCTGGTAGTGCTCCTATTGCTTTAGATATTTCTGAACCATTTTTAGTTACAAATAAAACACTTTTTCCAACTTTTTTGCTTCTACCTCTAAGTCTTGATTGTCCTGAACGTGATTTTCTTGACTCTAATCTTGTTGTATCTTGTGTTAGTTTTAATGAATCTAATATTTTTGAAATTTCACTTGCTTTTGACACTCCTTCAATTTCGTCTGAAACGATAATTGGGAATGATTCTATTCCTTCAACCTTATGTCCTCTTAATTCAACCAGTTCTTTTGATGCGGTAGCAGCAATTGCTGAACATAATGCGAGTTTATTTTCTTTTTTGTTTAATTTTTTGTAAATTACTTTTCCTACAATTGGTGGATGTGCTTGTCTTCCTCCTCTTGTAGATGCAACTTCTGCACCTTGACCTTGTCGTCCACCACCACCACCTTGAGCTCTGGCAACACGAGATACACCTTGACCTGTTGGTGGATCATTAGAATCTGCAACTACATCTTGACCTGCACTTGGATGTCTTCCTTGTGGTTGGAATTTATGTGATGTAAGGTTAGTACATGCTTTATGAATTAATTCTCTTCTAAATGGAGTTGAGAATATTACTGGCAATTCTATTTCTCCATCTTTTGTTCCTGTAGTTGTATAAGTTGTAACTTTCATCAGATAACTACCTCCAAAATATTTGGTTTGTTTACTTTAGGTGGTGCGTTTCTAATTTGACTTCTCATTTTAATTAATCTTCTATATGTTCCTGGAACTGATCCTTTCAAAATAATGAAATCACCTTTAACTAAACCAAAGTGTTTGTATCCTCCATCTGGATTAATTTTTAATTTATCATTGTCTGCATTACCCATTACCATAATTCTTTTGTCGTATTCTACTCTTTGATGGAAACCTGTTTGACCTGCTCTTGGAACTGTATACATGATACTTTGTGGTGAAATAGGACCTAGTGAACCAACTTCTCTTACTGTTTTTCTAGATTTGTGTTGTTTCTTTTTTACATTCCATCTTCTCATTACACCTTGCCATCCATGACCTTTTGTAATTGCTGCAACATCTACAGTTGCACCAGTTTCAAAAATTTGATCAATTTTAATTTCTTTTCCTAATGATTCTTTAACATGTTCAAATTGTTTTTGAATATCTCCGCCACTTACCATTGCTTCAAAAATATATGGTTTTTTCATTTCAAGTCCTGCTGCCCTTGGTGATACTGCAACAATTGCAAAAATCTCTTTAATTTTCTTTAATCCTTTTTCTGCATTTTCTAATGCTCCTTCTTTATTTTTAAATGTCATCTCTTTTGAAATATATTTTGGAATGTCTTCTGCATACACATCAAATTCTGCATGTAATCCATCATAATCTTTTGAATATCCTCTAACTCCTAAAATCAATACTGGCGGTGTAACTAACACAGTTCCTAAACTGACTAATTGTTTTCCTGCATTAGGAACTTTTTCACGATCATCAATAC
>Ga0209374_1001273_pt1 | contig 25072 bp, 20 predicted proteins | sample SaaInlLV_DNA_10m_FD_184683 | JGI IMG/M metagenome (GOLD analysis project Ga0209374, IMG submission 184683) | Marine microbial communities from expanding oxygen minimum zones in the Saanich Inlet - SI075_LV_DNA_10m (SPAdes) (version 2) | ecosystem: Environmental > Aquatic > Marine > Unclassified ... | reverse complement strand
ACAAACCGCCGGACACAAGCACCTTCTTCAAGATGAAATCTTTTTTTTCACCCAAGGTTCCGGTGAGATTTATCTAAGACACCCTGATGAAGGCCAAGGCGAGCAAGAAGAACTCTACGAGGTCAATGCCCAAGATATCGTGACCGTACAAGCCGGGGTGTTTCATCGTGTGCACAACAAGGGTAAAACAAAATTGAAATATCTGCGTGTCATGAACCGCCCTTAACGGGCACACAGTAATCGAGCCTGGTTTCGAGATAACTTAGCAAAAATAGCCTTCAGAAGACGCACTAGGGGCTTTCCCATGAATCCCAAGGGTGGCACACGGGCTTTCTAATCACTCACGTCAGTAAGCAGGTGTTCCAGTCCTCGCAAAGGGTTAAAATATTCAACGCTAAATGACTCCATTCCCGCAAGACTCACAGCCCTCGTAGCGGCAGCGATCTTGGTTCAAAAAAGTACGATCGCGGTGGGTAGGACAGGGTGAAGTCAACGACAAGACACACCCTGCATCGCGTTTCCACTTTGCTGGGCAATCTCAACCCCCAGCAAGCCGCGTATCGGTGCGATGGCGTAGACCCTTTCGGGACTCAACCAGGCGCTTTAGGGTGCTGATGCTGGCGCAACCGACCAGAGTCCGAAGGAGGACCGCAAGGCCGTTGTTCATTTCCTGCCCGGCCCGCCTATCGGTTACAAGCCTTAGACGCGTTGCTGAGCCTCTGATCCCGTTCAATCTCCAATTGCCTGCAACCAACGCACGCTCAGACACAATTTGTAATGCCACCGGCTAGCTTAAGGCTCATCCTGAATGCTCTATTGAACGTGCTGCTTTTCTTTGGTGACAACTTGTTCATCTGTCTATCTGTTCACCTTGTAGCAGCTTTTTTTCAGCACAACATCGACCCAAAATAAAACAGTCGCAAAACGCAGTATTGCCAATATTAACCAATTCCTACGATGGCTTTCCTAATGCTACTCACTCTCCTATTATGAGGCCTCGGTTGATTTAAGGAGTACAACAGGTGGTTTCCCCCCTCGACGATATATTGGTGATTGAAATCGATAACTGGATGGCATCGCCCAGTGCCGGTGCAATTTTGGCAGACCTCGGCGCACGTGTGATCAAGATTGAGCCTCCCAGCGGGGACCCGATGCGCAATATGGGTCGCGCACCAAAGATTGATAGCCCCTTAAAAACCTTCGACTTCCAATTTGATGTCGATAACCGTGGTAAAGAATCGCTGGTCGTGGACCTTACCCAACCCGAGGGCATCGCGGTCGTTCAGCATTTATGTGGCAAAGCCCAGATTTTTATGTGCAACCTGCTCCTTGAACGTCAACAAAAATACCATCTAGACCCGGAGACACTGTTCGCAGTTAATCCAACTTTAGTCCACGCAACCCTGACGGGGTATGGCACAACTGGACCAGATGCTTGGCGCCCGGGGTACGATGTCACTGCTTTTTTTGGCCGATCCGGTCTTTATGACGCAATGCGTGAGGGCGATGATGGCATTGTGCCTCAAGCAAGACCAGCACAAGGCGATCACACCACGGGCCTTGCCTTTGCTGCAGGTATTCTCGCTGCGCTAAGACAGGCGGAGCGATCCGGGACGGGCCAGACCATCGAGACTTCGTTGTTCGAAACGGCAGTTTGGACCCAAGCATCAGATTATGCGACAACCGCCATGGATTCGGCGCCGGTTCGGCGACGCGCCCGACCGAACATGCTGACGCCCACGGCCAATCGATATCCCTGCGGGGACGGCCAATGGGTCGTATTCAATATGCCGGGCGCAGGGCAATGGCTCGACTTCTGTCGAGCCCTCGGTCTTGAGCATTGGCTCACCGAAGAGAAATACGCAACCCCAAAAGGCCGATACGATCATATGCCCGAACTTACCCGGGGGGTTGATGAGGCTTTAGCAGCAAAAAGCCGCGATGAATGGGGCAAAATATTTGATGCTGCTGGCCTTATTTGGGGCCCCGTCCTAGGCCTTCATGAGGTCCCGCAGGATCCCCAAGCGCAAGCGATTAACCTGTTTCCGACCATCAACGACGCAACCCACGGTGACTACACAACCGTTGGAATTCCCATGCGGTTTTCTAAAACCCCAGTCGGACCCACCCGAGCGGCGCCTTTACTCGGCCAACATTCAAAAGCAATCCTGCAAGAATTTGATTTCGCGCCTGATTTGATCGCATCCTTGTCAAAACAAGGCGTGATTCAAGCCGATGACTGAGCAGCCTATCCGGCCAGCCGCGACGGTCATTATTGCCCGAGCGGCAGCGCCGCAATACGAAATTCTAATGCTGCGCCGAACCAATGCCGCTGTTTTTGCGGGCGGTATGTATGTCTTTCCCGGCGGTAAAATTGATGTAGCTGATGCGGACCCTGAACTCATCAACTATTTCAGTCCTCTCGGCGCGCCGCAGCGTCGGCAGCAAAAAGCACTTGGAGACGCCTGGCAATCCTGTTGGGTCGCCGGGATTCGAGAGACCTTCGAAGAATCCGGGATCTTACTAGCGTATACGCAAGATGGTGCGCTAGCAGATACCCGGGATATGGAGCTGGATCAGGCGCGGGCCGAGATTCACGACGGCTCCTTGACACTCAAAGCGCTCTGCGCACGCGAGCAGTTAACCCTTGCCATTGATCAGATTCACTATTTCAACCGTTGGGTCACACCAGCAGGCCGACCGCGGCGATTCGACACACGATTTTTTATAACCGCGGCGCCGCTGAAACAATTGCACAGACACGATGGCGCCGAGACGACTGAAAGCCTATGGATTTCACCTGCAGAAGCGTTAGAAAGAAATAGCAACGACGACTTCGGCATGATGACGGTGACAATCAAACAACTCGAAACCTTAAATCAATATCAATCTCTTAAAAGTTTGTTGAGGATGGCCAGCACTCAAACAGACTTCCCTTACTACGCGCCGTCAATACCGGTCTCGCAGCCACCAAGCAGTTAATCACTGCCTTAATACTCGCTCACAGGAGCGCCGTCATGATCACAACTAACACCACAACGCTCGCAGTCGAACAGCATGTTGCTTGGATTACCCTAAATCGTCCAAACAGTTTAAATGCGCTAGATCCTGAATTGCGGTGGCAACTGTCACAGCATCTAGATGACGTCGAAACCAATGATGAGATCTGGCTCGCCGTGATCACAGGTGCCGGCGACAAAGCCTTTTGTGCAGGCGCCGATCTCAAAGCTCGCGCGCTATTGAAAACCGCCTCAACTGCGCAACTAGCTGAGATCAAGGCCTTTGAAGAAGATACGCGCCACATTATTGCACGCTGGCAGTTTCCAAAACCGCTCATTGCGATGGTCAATGGCTATGCGCTCGGCGGTGGACTAGAAGTCGCCATGGCATGCGATTTAATCATTGCCGCGGATCACGCAACGTTTGGCTTGCCCGAGCCAACCCGTGGCTTAATCGCTGGCAGTGCCGGGGTTCATCGATTGCCCCGCCAGATCGGTCTAAAACCCGCCATGGGTTACCTGCTAACAGGCCGGCACTTTTCAGCACAACGCGCTTATGAACTCGGATTAATTAATGAAGTGGTGCCCAAAGCCCAATTACGCGAGACAGTCCAGGGTTATGTGGACGACATTCTGCGTTGCGCACCTTTGGCCGTTCGAGCGACAAAGGCCTGCGCGATGCAAGGGCTTGACCATCCCCTGCCCGCTGCCTTTGAAAAAACCTACCCCGAAGAACTACTCAGACGAGAGAGTGCTGATGCTTTGGAGGGGCCCCGTGCTTTTGCAGAAAAAAGAGCGCCGATTTGGCAAGGGCGATGAGCCTAAATACCACCTGTTAGTCGTGGTGACTTTCGCTACCAGCAACACCATGACTGTGACCATGGGAGAGCTCATCTGCGGTCGCCGCGCGCACGGCTTGAATTTCAAGCTCAAAGGTTAAGGTTTTACCCGCATAGGGATGATTACTGTCTAGATCAACATTAAACCGACCCACCTTCACCACCACGGCATCGCGCGCACCGTCTTTCGTATTTACCCGGACCAAACTGCCAGGCTGAATCCGCTTTGGCGGCTTGACTAAATACTTGATCGGCACCCGATCAACCGCACCCTCTTGATAAGGGCCATAGGCTTGCTCTGGCGTTAAGGTTACAGAGAGCTGCTCCCCTTCGGCTTTACCACCGAGGGCGGCTTCAAGGGCCGGTAAGATATTGCGATGCCCATGGAGATACACCATGGGCTCGCCCGGCGCGTTGTGCTCAAGCACCTCGCCCGCTGCATCCAATACGCTATAATCCATGACCACAACTTGTCCGGCTTCAATCTTCATCCTGCGTCTCCTTTTGCCTTCGGCTCATCGGGGTGATTTTAAATACTGCTTCTGACAATAACGATCTAAAACCGCCGCGAATTTTTGGCGATCTTTGTTAGAAAGCGGCGCGGGCCCTTCGCTCTGAACCCCGCTTGCGCGCAGGGTCTCCATAAAATCTCGCATCGTTAACCGTGCCTTTATCGTCTCAGGCGAATAAACCTCGCCCCGAGGACTGACCACCTCGGCGCCTAATCCAACCAGTTCCGCCGCCAACGGAATATCCTGGGTGACAACCAAATCTCCAGGCGCAACTTCTTGCACTAATCGATGGTCCGCAACATCAAAACCCTGAGGCACCTGAATAAAGTGAATATGATCACCCGGCGGCACCCGCATCGGATGATTGGCAATCAAGGTTACTTTGATCCCCGTCCGCTCAGCCGCCTTAAACAGAGTTTCCTTTATGGGCACTGGACAAGCATCCGCATCGACCCAAATTGCAGCACCAAGCGAAGCGGTCACCTTAAACAGGATCCGCTAAACGAAGTAACTGTTTGCCCTGATTTTGCCCTGAAAACAATCTCTGCAGGGTCGCGGGAATGGCATCAAAGCCCTCTTGCACATCTTCAAGGTGAATGATTTTTCCGGACTGGTACCAAGGGACCATGTCTGTCAGGAACTCTGCCATTCGACCCAAATAATCAATTACGATGAAGCCTTCCATCCGTGACCGCGTAATCACGAGGTTCATAATGTTTTTCGGACCAGGCACTGGCGTCACCGCGTTATAACCTGCAATGCCACCACACAGGATGACCCGCGCATTCTGAGCCAGATGATCTAACGCAGCTTCGAGAATATCACCGCCAACATTATCGAAGAAAATATTGATCCGGTTAGGGCATAACCTTTGAATACCCGCGGCAACCGACTCATTCTTGTAATCAATGGCCGCGTCAAACCCGGCCTCCTCGACCAACCAACTGCATTTTTCTGCCCCCCCTGCAATACCAATTACCCGAGCGCCTTTGATTTTCGCGATTTGCCCAACCACTTGCCCGGTTGCACCGGCCGCACCCGACACTAAAATGGTATCACCCGGTTTCGGATTGCTTAAATCAAGTAAGCCAAAGTACGCGGTGAGCCCCGTGGTCCCAAAAACCCCAAGGGCCTGCTGGGGCGTGATGCCGGCCGGCAGCTTGCTCAGACCAATGCCTGCCTCGCTGACGAAGTATTCTTGCCAACCGCCCAGTCCTTGCACCAGGTCACCGACAGAAAAGCCGGGTGTCTCCGACGACACCACTTGCCCAACTGTGCTCGCCCGCATGACGTCCCCGATTGCAACCGGCGGCATATAACTTTCAGTGTCATTAACCCACCCTCGTTGGGTTGGATCAAAAGACAAATACAGGTTTTTGACCAGGACCTGTCCTGCTGTGAGATCCGGTACAGCCTCCATCCCCCGCTCGAAATGTTCTGGTCCAATCAGGCCTTCTGGTCGCGACGTTAAACGCCATTGTTGGTTTTCCATAAAGCGTCCTTTAATGTTTTAACGAAACGATGTGCTTTAAAAAGAGGCTACCTGAGCCTGACAGGATCCGTCTTAATGTTGCTTGAACCGCTTGCTCGGCGCAGCCTTGATTACATTCGAATGGCTTAGTTTGAAAACGCTGATGGTTGTTTGTGATAGCTCAAATAGTAATGCCGCCGGCAAACCGATACGTAGTTGGCATTACCCCCTATGGCAACCTGAGCGCCCTCTGTTAAGACATCTCCAGCCTCGTCTAATCGTAAAACCATTGTCGCTTTACGGCCACAGTGACAAATCGCTTTGAGCTCTTTGAGGTTATCCGCCCAGGCAAGCAGGTACTGGCTCCCTTCAAAGGGCTCACCCTGAAAGTCTGTCCTCAAGCCATAAGCCAGCACCGGAATGTCAATTTCATCGCAAACCTGCCCCAGTTGATAAACCTGAGCCTTCGATAAAAATTGAGCCTCATCTACCATGACACAATGAATAACATTTTGGGTGAGCTTCTGGGTTACCAGCTCGAACAAATCTACGCCTTTTTCGAACCCCGTTGCGGGCGCAGAGATGCCGATTCTGGAGGTGATTTGGTTTTCGCCATAACGATCATCCCAAGCTGGACAGAGTAATAAAGTGTTCAGCCCTCGTTCCTGATAGTTGTAACTCGACTGCAATAAAGACGCCGACTTGCCCGCATTCATGGATGAATAATAAAAGTAGAGTTTCGCCATGGTCCCTCAAATTCTGCTGTGATCGCTCGACGCATAACAAAACGGTGCAGTGAGTAGATCCCCTCCACCAAAGGGCATCAATATAACAAATCGAGCGGGCATCTCAACCAAAGATCCTTTGTCCGCTGAAACCATTAAACCGCGCCACCATGGCGAACCCCGCGCCGAGTATTTTTCTCAGTTTTGTGTCGGTTTTGCATCGGTTTCAGGTTGGCTTTGCATTCAAAGTGCTGTACATTTATACAGTATTAATTGTGTAGCGCCTTTTATGTCAAACAATCGCAAAGCCTCTTTCGGGAAACCTATTCCGGGCAACTTTTTTCTGACAACCTTTTTTGGACAGTCTTTCTCTGACAGTTTTTTCGGACGACCTTTAAGAACGTCTCTGCAGTCAACGCAGGTTAATCATTCGGACATTCAAGGCTTAGCCCGAAAAACTCAATCGGCCAGGGTCAATGTCAGAGGATCAATCTCAGAGGATCAATCTCAGAGGGTCAATCAACCTGCACTGAATGCGGTTGAACCCAATTCATAACCCAGAAAATCAACACTGACCCATTCAAGCCGCAATCACCCGAGACAATAATCTGAAACAGATGCCACCCGATGTCCATCCCTTAAGGCCCAATGCTATACATCAATCTGCCTCGATTGAGTCACCTCACGCCGGCTATGCAGAACTGCATTGCTTAACGAACTTCACTTTCTTAAGAGGCGCCTCACACCCAGAGGAATTGGTTGAACGCGCCTCAGCACTGGGCTATGCCGCGCTGGCAATTACCGATGAATGCTCCATGGCCGGTGTTGTCAAAGCCCACATCGCCGCCAAACGATGCCAGCTAAAACTCATTATTGGTAACGAACTAACCTTAGAAGATGGCACGAAGATCATCCTCCTCGCAAAGAACCGACAAGGCTATGGCGAACTCTGCCATATCATCACTTTAGCCCGACGACGATCTAAGAAAGGACAATACCGGGTCAGCCTGAACGACTTCAAGGCTTCAACCGACCATCTCATTGCAATCTGGATTCCCCAACATCGGGAACTACTTGAAACCGGCAGTCGTCCGAGTGCATTAAAAACCCTCTTTGGTGAGCAGCTTTGGCTTGGCGCTGTAAGGGCGCTCGACGGCTTCGATCATGTTCGAACGCAGGGTCTACAAGCCATCGCGTCCGCCCAAACCCTACCGGTTGTTGCTTGTGGTGATATTCAAATGCATGCAAGCAACCGGAAACCGTTACTCGATACCCTTTGTGCGATTCGTCATGGCCACTCAGTTCAATCTGCCGGTCGATTATTACAAGGCAATGCTGAGCGTTATCTCAAAACCCGCGCGGAATTGTCCGAGCTCTATCCTCAGCAATGGCTGACCAATACCCGCAAAATCGCGGCGACCTGCACCTTCTCACTCGATGAACTACGCTATGAATACCCTAAAGAGCTGGTGCCAGCCCATCAAACACCCGCATCTTATCTGTCGAGCTTAACCTGGTCCGGCGCTAATCAACGTTGGCCCCAAGGCATACCTGACACGGTTGCCGTACAAATCAAAAAAGAATTAGACCTGATTAACGAGCTAAATTATGAATACTACTTTTTGACGGTTTTCGACATCGTTCGGTTTGCTAAATCACGCGACATTTTATGTCAGGGTCGAGGTTCCGCCGCCAACAGTGCCGTTTGTTATTGCTTAGAAATTACCGAGGTCGACCCAGCTCAAACGAACTTATTGTTCGAACGCTTCATCTCTAAGGAGCGCGATGAACCACCTGATATTGATGTCGATTTTGAGAATGCCCGCCGAGAAGAAGTCATTCAATATTTATATAAAAAATACACCCGCAGTCGAGCAGCCCTTGCCGCAACCGTCGTCACCTACCGACCGAAAAGTGCCATCCGAGATGTCGGAAAGGCGCTTGGTCTCGATCAATCTTTGATTGAAAAGATTGCTAGCAAACTGTCTTGGTGGGATCAAAAAACAAGCCTGCTTGAACGGTTCGAAGAAGCTGGGGTGCACCACGACAATCCCATTATCAATCACTATATAGCCCTCGTTGAGACGCTACTTGGTTTCCCCAGACACCTCTCGCAACACGTGGGAGGGTTCGTGATTTCAAGCGGCCCTTTATCCCACCTTGTGCCGATTGAAAATGCCGCTATGCCCGATCGGACCATCATCCAGTGGGATAAAAATGACCTCGAAGCACTGGGCCTGCTAAAAATAGATATACTCGCCCTTGGGATGCTGACCGCCATCAGAAAATCAATCGATTTGATCAATCAAATTAGACCCCAAGCCCTGACAGTTGCGAGCATTCCAAAGGAAGATAATGCGACCTACAAAATGCTCCAACGCGGTGACAGTATTGGGGTTTTTCAAGTCGAATCCAGAGCTCAGATGGCTATGTTGCCCCGGTTGCAACCCGCCACTTATTACGATCTGGTTATTCAAGTGGCGATTGTTCGGCCCGGTCCAATCCAAGGTAAAATGGTTCATCCTTACTTAAAACGACGCCAAGGCGGCGAACCTGTTACCTATGCCAACGACGCGGTTAAATCTGTTCTAGAAAGAACATTAGGCGTGCCTATTTTCCAAGAACAGGTGATCAAACTTGCAGTCGTTGCCGCCGGCTTTACACCAGGGGAAGCCGATCAGTTACGCCGCGCGATGGCCGCCTGGAAGCGCAAAGGTGGCCTCAATCACTTTGGCGAGAAACTCATTCAAGGCATGCTTAATCGAGGACACGATCTCGCATTTGCTGAACGTTTATTTGAACAGATTAAAGGATTTGGCGATTACGGTTTCCCAGAGTCTCATGCTGCAAGCTTTGCGTTACTGGTTTATCTTTCTGCCTGGTTAAAATGCCATGAGCCCGCAGCCTTTTATTGCGGGTTACTCAATAGCCAACCTATGGGGTTCTACAGCCCATCACAACTCATTCAAGATGCGCGTCGTCATCAGATCGAAGTTCGGGCCGTCGACGTGCAGTCAAGTTATTGGGAGAGCACCTTAGAAAGCGCGCCAACCTTATCGGCAGCCGATCAACCCGCTATCCGCCTAGGGCTCCAAAATATTAAAGGCCTGAGCCAAGCCGGTGCTGAGCGCTTGATCCAGAGCCGTGAAGCAGGGTCCTGGACGAGTCTTGGTGCCTTAAAACAAAAGGCTCAGCTTGACCAAAAAGATCTGGACCGCCTGGTCGATTCCGGCGCCTGCTTAAGGCTCTCAGGGCATCGCCATCAAAGCCATTGGCAAGCCACCGGGTTTGCAGCCCCACCGCCATTGTTTGAGCCTTTGGGCTGGGCATCTGGTGACGAGGTAACGCTCAACGCTCCTTCCGAAATCGAGGATATTAAAGCTGACTATAACAGCCTAAAGTTCACCCTAGGCCGGCATCCTATGAACATTATCCGGCCTCAGAACAAAGCGCTAAAGCGCACTCTTGAAGCCACACAATTACCCAGTATTCGACACGGCCGATTTGTTGAGGTTGCGGGCTTGGTCACTGGGCGGCAGCGCCCTTCAACGGCCTCCGGCATTATTTTTATGACCCTAGAAGATGATACTGGCAATATTAATGTGGTTATTTTTAATACGGTATTAGAACGTTTCAGAGCAGAAACTTTAAAGGGACAACTTCTTCGCGTTAAAGGTATCCTTGAAAGAAAAGGATCGGTCATTCACGTGGTCGCCGGACATTTAGAGGACTTAAGTTTTCTTTTAAAGGATTTCAGTATGAAATCCAGGGACTTCCATTAGTGCGGGTCACCAACGTGTGCTGCAAAAAATAACGGCGGCCCCGGGCCCCTGTTTTAGACGCCGATAGTAAGGGTGCCGATGTCTGCCAATAACACCGTAATGCAAAAGAGCCGCTACACCGAGGGCTCGATCGGGCGGCATGTTCTGCAACTCTCAAGCGTCATGATTTTTGGTTTTCTAGCGATGACTTTGGGCAGTCTGATCGAGCTCTACTATATTGGCCAAATCGGCACGAGCGCATTGGCAGCGATTGCCTTTATGTTTCCATTAACCATGGCGCTGAATGCATTTACCCGAGGCATTGGTGTTGGCGCCTCCACCCTAATTGCTCAGGCCATGGGGCAAAGCGACCGGCAACGCACCTCGGAAATCGTCACCCACTGTTATTTACTCGTGACCGTCTTAACGATCTTGATCGCCTTCGCACTGCATCTATTTTCTGAGTCCGTACTCGCAACCCTCGGTGCCAGCGGCGAGGTGCTCAGCCTAAGCACTCAGTACAGTCGTATTTGGCTGCTGGGTTTTCCGGCTATGGGTTTGGCAATGATCTCGAATGGTTTGATTCGAGCCTATGGCAATCCGACCTTTCCAGGTTACATCATGACCATTGCACCCGTGATTCAGGTGCTAGTGGGCCCCGTTTTAATTTTTGGCTGGTTTGGTATGAAGCCGATGGGCCTCAATGGTGCCGGTTGGGCTTTTGTCTTTGGTGGCTTGGCACAATTGGCGCTGGCCGCGTATTGGTATTTCTTTAAGGCTAGCCTCGTGTACCACTCGCTGAAACAATTCAGCTCGAACTGCCAACAAATTCTGCAGGTTGGTCTACCGGCTGCTGCAACAAATTTGATCCAACCCGTGTCCCTCGGCCTCGTTACCTATTTACTCGCGGGATTTGGTGATGAAGTGATCGCAGGATTTGGGATCGCCAGCCGGATTGAATCGGTCGTCGGTATGGTTGTAATTGGCATTTCAACCAGTGTTGTGCCCTTGGTTGGACAAAACTGGTCAGCTGGTCTTGTTGATCGCGTCAATCTTAGCCTGCGGATCTGCTATATCGGGTGCATCAGTTGGGGTGCAACCGCCGCCCTGATTATGTGGTTTGGTGCGGACTTTTTTGTGTCTGTCATCAATGAAGACGCAGCGGTAATGACCGTAGCCATTGCCTTTTTGCATATTGTGCCTTTGTCCATTGGATTCATGGGCATGATGACGGTGGCAACGCATGGCTTTAATGCTCTCAGACACCCGATACCGGCGCTCTGGCTTTCGATCGCGCGACTCATTCTCGTCTACCTGCCTTTAGCGCTAATTGGTCGAGCGCTATTCGGTTACATCGGCGTATTTTGGGCAACGGCGATTGCCAATTTGGTTTTAGGCATCATTTCAGCCGCTTGGCTACAACGACTAATAGCAACCTTAACCAGTCGTTCCGCCTCAACAACCGCTTAACGGCTCTGGACTGCCGAGTCGCCACCGAGTTGGCGTCCACTTTAGAAGTGGGTAACTTGAACTGCTTTACATAAACCAGCTATACCGTGAAGCGCACTAATCTAGGCTGAAGGCATTAAATCGCATTTTAAGCAAATTTAGACAGGCTCTTTTACAGGCTTTTATGAATCGCTCTGCTTTCAAGCCGACTTGTTCAGAGGGGCTATCGCACCGATCGGCTTTATCGAGACAGGACGAGGCGCGCTCGGACTTTGCCCGGATCCTCCGTGCGATCAACCACCATTTGATCCAGCCCAACAGACTGCTCTCGGCGAAGCGCATCGGTTAACGTCATCAACTCGGAGAAGGCAACCTGTTCAAACCAAAGACTGACCGAATCACCTTCAGGCTGCATGCGATTCGGCGTAATACCCAACTGACTAGTTGCATTGGTGATGACCGTCAACAAGTTGCCCTCGAAAGATTGATTGCCGCCCTGACCCACCAACGCTCTGGCTTGGCCTTCGGTTTGCTTCATCATTGTTAGCAGCGCTAATTGCCGCTCACGCTCTTTCAATTGATCAACTTGAAACTGATGAACCGGCTGCCAGATCAATCCGTAAACCAGCAGCCAAGACAAAAACGCGCTAAGTCCCAGCAGCAGTCGCTGCTCGCTGGTTTTCAATTGTCTAAAACGCATCAAGTAGATTGCCAGTTTTTGCTTCATGGCCGACCACCCATCCGAACACGCAAACTACCTCTGACTGACGATTTTTCTTGGGAGATGGTCCCGATTTCAGATTGAAATCCAGCCGCATTCAGCACCTCAGCCAAACCCATAATTTGCTCGCTCCGATCACCCGATAATTGCAGCATCAGATCCCCTCGACCTGCATTAAAGTTCAAGTTATCCAGCTGTAACCGAGCCGCCACCAAGGCTGGACTGACGGTATCTAATACTGCGGTGAGGCCCACTTGGTCCTGCTGGCCGCCCGCATTCAGTCGGCTTCGCCAGCGTCGCCCTAAATCTCTTGGATTTTGGTCGTTAGGATACAAGCCCTGATAAAGCGTCTTCGCCTCCGCCGCCATACTGCTTGCTTGATCAAATAAGTATAGGCCCTGGGCGCCTGTGAAGAGCAGTTGCAAGACCGCCACGAACAAAGCAACTTTACCAAGCTGCCAAAGCCAGGCGTTGCCACTTGCGCCTTGGCTTGCTTGTGCAAATTGAGCCTGCCGAAAATTCAGCCGCTTCGTTTTAGGTTGCTGATGAAGATACTGCAATAAAGATCGCGCTGGGGCGGGTAGACGTTGAGACTGCTCGACAAGCGGGCTGGGCAAAAGGCTCTCCAGAGGTCGTCCTTCGGTGAAGTCAACGATGTTCAACGCAAGCGGGTCCCCGTGGAACAACAGCTCGAGTCGTGTCAAGACCTGGTCAGTCTCAAATGCCACCATCTCAGCATCCGGTTGGGTTAAAAGCGCCACGTCATCATCAACTACCAACAGACATTGATCCGAGGAAATCAGATCCAGATCAATACCCACAAATTCTGGATCTAACCCAATCGTCTTTAACTGACCTAAACAGGTTGTCAACAAGGCCTCATCGATTACCCCCACTGTCAGGTCATTTCCGCGCCGTTCCCCTATCGCTATAAAGCAGTCCATCACATCACAGGCAAGATACTCTTCAACGAGATAGGGTACGGCATCGAGCACCTGCCGAGTTGGCTTGGGCGGCACTTCAATCGTTTTTAAGAGGACTGATTCACCTGAAAATAATACATTCGTGTGTACCGGCAATTCATTCTCGGACAGGACCTCCGCAAGTGCCTCCAACGCGCCTCGCCCTTCTCGTAAGGGCAGCTGAGCATCATCTAGCAATAACCATTTGAGCTCATGGTCCCGCCAATGGATTACTAAATTTTCAAAGGCCATTGGCTAGTATCTCTTCTTCGGGCACAAAAGGTATAAAGCGCTCATTATTTTTACGTTGGTAAACCGTCATCTTCCCAGTGGTTGCATCCCGGAACACGAAACTGGTCAAAAACACAATTTGTGTTCCGAATCGAGCCTTCGTGTTCACCTTGAAAAAAGAAGATTGTACACCAAGTCCCCCGGGCTTCACTGCCAATCCGGCCAATTCAGGTTGCTGCAAAAATTGCTCAACGGATTCAAAGCCTTCAAGACGCAGCCTCGATTCTGCAAGACTCGTCGCGCTTTCCAGATCCAGATTTGTCGCCAGCGTCTGTAAAACCATTGGCGGCGCGGTATTCACGTTTAAGGCGCCACCCGACGTTGGCAAAACCGTCATAACGTCCGACAAACGACCATAGGCCTCATTTGTCATAGTCCGGAGCAACCGGATCTCTGAGAGATCCTGAAGCGGTTGACCGCTCGTCCTATAGGGTCGTTCAAGCCCCAAATAATAATAATCCTCAGCTCCACCTGGTCTGACCTCGCCATCGAGGTCACTGAAATCAAGTAACTCATCCATCCAACTCGGGTTCAAACCAATTTGTGAGGACAGTAGCGACAACTTTTCAGCAATCAGGCTATTGCCTTCGTTGGAGGATACGAAGTCATTCAGATTGAACACGCTCTGCAGGTCTTGAATCACGATATCAACCTCGCCTGACTCAAACTCAAATACGAGATCCGTGGCCGCCCAGTTCTCACTTAAGTCATCTTGCTCTGGGCGCTCTTTAAAATCACGAGCGAGCAGTTGTCGCGCATATTCTTCCCCCCCAGTCGCATAATAGTAGGCCTGCGCACGATCAAAGTAACGCGTGGCCGATGAGATAGCGCGATGTTGGTTCTTAGCAATGGAGACACTGAGCACCGTCGCGATGGTTACCACGAGCAGCACAATCATCAGCGCGACTCCCTGCTGCCTTTGCCTGATGCTCATAAAGCACCATCCAAGACTGACGGTGAAAGCGGTGGCGCTACCGGATCGAACTCGTCGCTTTGATCTGTTTCGACGTCATTGAGGTTATTTTCGCTCTCCAGTGCGCCCGCGCTACCTGCCGTTAAAAACGGCACGTATTCCGGTAAGTTAACGCGGCGGGTTAGATCTCCCCACAACTCGCTGGTAATCGTTAGCTCGATGCCGACCGGCAATTCGTCACCATCCGCAGCGGTAATCACTTCCTGACGCGAGCCATCAGCGTTAATCAAACTGACCTTAAAATCAGTCACCCCGGTCATTAACGTCTGAACCCTGGGCGTTGTGTCTTGCGCCCGATCAAGAACCAACCAAACCACCCGCTGTAGCGCCTCGCCGTTATATTGATAGGCCACCCGTTGTAATTGACTCCTTGGTAACTTCAGGGGGTTACGCCAACCACCCCGAGTAAATTCTAACGGATACACTCCTTGGTTGACCGAGACAGCGGAGATTGGATCACCAAAATCATCGCGGACACCCCGGTAAACCAAAGCCGAGACGTCCCGATCGATCATTTTAAAGACGCGTACCAAGGTCCGATATTCATCCGTCCGATCTTCCATTTGGCGCTCAATACTGGATACACTGCGCAGCATCTGATTTGATGCCAAACCTAATATCGAGAAGATCGTCATCGCGATCAAAACCTCAAGTAACGTGAACCCCAACGCGCGCGTCATCAGTTGCGCCCAACATAGCCATACAGAACGGCCAGCTCCTGATCGACCGCCGCATCATCTCTCACGGACACTTCGAGTCGCTTTAGATCCGCATCGCTTGTTGCCTCAACTCGGACCAACACCTGGAATCGACGGTTCGCCATTAAAACTTCAGTTTGCGCGCGAGTCGGCTGCAAAAATGGATCGTCATCACCACCCCGACTCGTCAACTCATTCATAACGTTCTGGGCGACAGTAAAGGCTAAAAGCTGTTCTTGCATCCGACTGGTCTGCACAACCGCTAAGGACGCGTTTTTGGTCAACGCGAGCGCAATCACCGCAAACACGGCGAGCGCTACCATCACCTCGATCAGGGTGAATCCTTGAAGCATTGCGCGCTTGCTACTCATCACGTTCAATGGGGGTCCTACTTAACGTAAAGTCTCCAAAACCTTCGGTCGACAATCCGATCCACCAGCCATCTTCAGCGACCAAGCTTAATTCAAAGATCGAGGTTTCACCGCTCGACAAGAGTAACAATTCGGGCTGGGGCTCTTGGGTCGAATCCGCGTCCTCGCCAGGTTCGACCAATCGAAGGGGCTCGCCTTCGGTGGTAAGCTCAAGGATTAAACCTTGGGGTAACTCGTGGTACCTCAACTCGGACAAATCTGACGAAATCCAGGTTTGACGACTTTCATCAAAAATGACGAACCCGTAACTGTCTGTCGCCAGTTCAACCCCAATCTCGACCGCATCTACTTGCGCCGTCTCAAGGCCGTACTCGAAAACAAATTTCAATCGTTCTGCCTCTTCCTCGTAGTCGGCTTGGGACACAAAGGCAGGCAGATTTGCAACGACAAGCCCCGTTAACAACGAGACAATAAACAGCACAACAAGGATTTCAATCAGCGTAAAACCCTTCATAACGCGCAGCTTGATGCCTACAGGTCCGATAGTTTCAAATCGGTGTCCACGCCCTCGCCACCTTCACGTCGGTCTGAGCCCAAAGAATACACTTCGATTTGCCGGCCCTCGCTGAAATACAGATAAGGCTCACCCCAAGGATCGATCGGCAATTTCTTAAGATAGCCATCAGCATTCCACCGCCTGGGTTCTGGGTAACCACTGGGCTTATCAATCAAAGCTTCCAGCCCCTGATCCGTGCTCGGGTAGTGACCATTGTCCATCCGATATAAATCAAGGGCATTACCTACTTGTTGCAAATCTGATCGGGCGGCCGTGGCCCGCGCCTCATCGGGCCGGCCAACGATGTTCGGCACAATTAAGGCCCCTAAGATTCCCAAAATAACCACGACCACCATGATCTCGATGAGGGTAAAACCCGTCTGACGATTTGAACCAGCCTTCGGTTGCATCATTATCTGTTTCTTCCTCTATTATTTTCCAAAACCTGTTATTTCAACGCTCAAAGTCCAAGCGTGATGCCAAGACTCTCTATCCAAGGTCATCCAACCAACTGATTGAGATTGATGATCGGCAATAGAATCGCCATTACGATGGTAAACACCGCACCGCCCATAATGACGAGCATCAACGGACCGATCAAACTGAGTAATGTTGCTAGCAGCGACTCAACATCCTGCTGCAGATAGCGAGCAACCCGAGCCAACATGCCATCTAATTCACCACTCGCCTCGCCACTCGCGATCATATAAAGCATCATTGGTGGGAAGTAACCACTCGTCTGCAGCGCAGCTTGCAGACTGCTGCCTTCGCTCACGCGCAAGGTGGCGCGCACGACTTCGGTTCGAAGCCAGGTGTTGGACACAACCTCCCCTGCGATTTTCATCGCGTCAACCAACGGCACACCGGATGCGGTCAGAATACTCAAGGTGCTCGCAAACTGTGCAATATTTCGTCCCCGACTCATCTTGGCAACGAGCGGTGCTTTGAGCAAAAATCGATCATAGTTCAACCGATTTTTTTCAATCAATAAAAGTCGACGAACCAAAAGCCCCAGTCCGATCAGACCCAAACCAACCAGCCAGCCATAGCCCGCAACAAAATCACTCGCGGCAATTACGGCCTGGGTTAGAGCTGGAAGAGCTTGTCCTGTATCGGCGAAAACCGTAACAATATCGGGCACCACATAACCCAGCAAACCGGCCAAGATCAGCAAGGTTAGAACAAACAAAATAACGGGATAAACCAATGCCTGCTGTACCCGCATCGCAGATTCGTATTGGGCCTCGCTAAAATCCGCGAGCTGATTTAAAACGGCATCGAGATGCCCTGAGGATTCGCCCGCGGCAACTGTTGCACGAAACAAATCTGGAAAGGCTTTGGGGTATATTTCAAGACTTCGGGCTAGGGAATACCCCTCCAAAACACGCGCTCGCACCGTGGCCAGCATTTTTTGAGTTTTTGGCATTTCAGTTTGACGGGAGACGGCAAGAAGTGATTCTTCGATGGGTAATCCCGCCGCAATCAAGGTCGCCAATTGACGGGTGATCAATGCCCGCTCACTCACCGACAACGCGGGTTGAAAGAAGCTGGATAAAAAGTCATTGCCCGCCCCAGTTCCGCCATCGCCCTGCCGAGTCAACGTAACACTCGTTGGCGCTAACCCCTGATCTCGGAGCACCTGCCGAACTTGGCGGGCTGAATCACCTTCAAGCAGACCTTTTTTAAGGCGTCCGCGTGGATCTAGAGCTTGGTAATCAAAGGCCGGCATGGTTTAACTTAATCAGCCATCGTAACGCGGAGGATTTCATCAATGGTCGTCATACCCGCAAGCACTTTACTTCGTCCATCATCCCGAATGCCCATAGAATGTTGACGCGCTTGCTTCTCCATCTCGGGCTCTGACGCGCCCATATGAATCATCTCTCGAAGACCGTCATCAACCACAATGATTTCATAGATGCCTTGCCGGCCCCGATAGCCTTCATGCGCGCAGGCGTCGCATCCGACCGCTCGATAAATCACAGCAGCGGCTGCTTCTTCAAGATTGAGAAAGCCCCGCTCATAGGCATCCGGCTCATGCGCTGTTTTGCACTTATCACACAGCACCCGGACTAAACGCTGCGCGACCAAGCCAGCGATACTGTTAGACAATAGATACGGCTGCACGCCCATATTGGCCAAGCGCGTGATCGCACCAATTGCCGTGTTGGTGTGGAGCGTTGATAAGACGAGATGTCCTGTTAGGCTCGCCTGAACCGCAATGTCAGCGGTCTCATAGTCGCGAATCTCACCCACCATCACAACATCCGGATCTTGTCTTAAAATCGCCCGCAAGCCTTTCGCAAAGGTCATATTGGCTTTCGCATTCACTTGAGTTTGGCCAACGCCTTCCACATCGTATTCGATCGGGTCCTCAACCGTTAAGATATTGCGGCTGCTGTCATTCAGCTGATCTAAACCAGCATACAAAGTAGTTGATTTACCTGAACCCGTGGGTCCAGTCACCAAAATAATGCCGTGGGGCCGCGTCAGTAAGCCTTGCATCGCTTTCAGCCCCGACGACTGCATCCCGAGAAACTCTAAACTCTTGCGGCCATCCTGCTTATCTAAGAGTCGCATCACTACGCGTTCACCGTTGCTTGCCGGAATGGTCGAAACCCGGACGTCAACCTCTTTGCCGCCGACTCGGACTGAGATGCGGCCATCTTGAGGCAACCGTTTCTCAGCAATATCGAGCTTCGCCATGACCTTAATACGAGACACTAGAAGCGGCGCTAGCGCGCGCCGAGGCGACACAATTTGACGCAGCACACCGTCGACCCGAAACCGAATCACCAAACGGCTTTCATAGGTTTCTACATGAATATCGGAGGCACCCACCTTGATGGCTTCCGTTAGCAAACTGTTAATCAACCGGATAATGGGGGCATCGTCATCCTGCTCTAGCAGATCCCCGTTTTCAGGCAACTGATCCATCAAACTGGACAAGTCCATCGAGTCGCCTAGATCTTCGATAAACGCCATCGCCTCACCGCTATCCTCCTCGTAAGCCCGAGACAGCAAATTATCGAATTGGCTGGGATCGACCGATTGAATTTCGGATAGGCGGCCTACGAAGCGCTGTACCTCGGAGTAAACAGCAGCAGAGAGCGGCGCCTTATAAATCAGCTTGGTCTGCGACACGTCTTGGGTTGGACTCTGAAGAATCACGCCGAACCGTTTTGCAAAACCAAACGGCAACCGCTTTTTAATCTGCTGAGAATCCGCTTGTAGCTCTGACATAACTGCAACAATCCCTGTAAAACCATGGTTTTGAAAGAATTTAGAAACCGCTGGATACCCGCTAACCAACCGTATCCGGCGAAAGACTCTGAACTATACAGGACGCTACCCGTTCGGTTTCCGCGGTGTCGCCCTACTTGTCATGCTTGTCCGGAATTAGCCAATTGTAGCAGTCTTAGTCTAGATTTCACGTCCAAGGCTTGGGAACTTTTTTTTTCATCCCATTTCGAGTAACATCAATGTTACTAATGTTGGGAATCCACATTATGAAATTGAGTGATATCGACCTAAACCTTTTCGTCGTTTTAGATGCCATTTACACAGAAGGTAATTTAACTCGGGCTGGCGAAATTATCGGGATTACGCAGCCTGCGGTCTCAAACTCTTTATCGCGCCTGCGTACGTTGTTTGACGACCCCCTTTTTGTGCGAACAGCGGATGGCATGATCCCAACCCCAGTTGCGCAAAATATTATCGGATCAGTCCGGCAAGCCCTCGACCTTGTCCGCTCCAGCGTTCAGGACAGCGAGCATTTTGATCCGCTCAATTCCGACAAACGGTTTCGGATTTCAGCAAATGATCTGACCGAGGCTATCCAGATTCCCCCGCTCATACGATTGCTGAAGCAAGTCGCGCCCAAAACCGTGCTCGAGTGCTATCAGGTCAGGCGACGCGACCTTAATATTGAGCTGGCGTCGGGTAATTTAGACTTGGCAATCGATATCCCGCGAACGCCGGATCCTCAAATCAAGCACGCCCCACTCCGAACCAGCCCACAAGTCTGCGTGGTTAGCAAAGATCATCCCTTGGTTTCGGGCAACCTTGACCTCGCCACCTACCTTGAACTGGAGCATATTCATATTTCCTCTCGCCGAGGCGGGCTAGGATTGGTTGATCTTGCGCTCGGTAAAATGGGTAAAAAGCGCAATATTGTGTTGCGAACGCAGCACTATTTATCCTCGCCATTATTGGTAGCCACTACGGACCTGGCCATAACGGTGCCAATGACTTTCGCACGGTTTTTACTCGATCTAAGCCCAGTGCAGGTTTTTGATTTACCGTTTGAGGCCCCAGAGATTGAAACCCACCTTTACTGGCACGAAAGCACTGACAAAGATCAATCGAATCAATGGTTTCGGGCGTTGGTGTTAGAATCGGCGCAGTCCTAATGAACTCGGGTCTATCCTTATGAACTTTGTTGGTAGTCATATCCTGAGCGTCGATCAATTCGTCCGCGCTGATATAGAACGCGTTTTTACGGTTGCCGATATGATGAGACCCTATGCACTCAGGCAAAAGGTCACCCGCGTGCTCGAGGGCGCTATTCTCGGCAACATGTTTTTCGAGCCCAGCACGCGAACTCGAGTCAGTTTTGGTTGTGCCTGGAACCTTTTGGGCGGCGAGGTCCGGGAGACCACGGGCATCAAAGCATCAGCACTGGCCAAAGGCGAATCTTTCTATGACACCGCGCGCGTGTTGTCCGGCTACAGCGATTTGATTGTGATGCGACATGAAAAAAGCGGTTCGGTTGCAGAGTTTGCCGCCGCAAGCCGTGTACCCGTGATCAATGGCGGCGACGGCGCAAATGAGCATCCCAGCCAAGCGTTGTTGGATTTGTACACCATCAGTCGAGAGCTTGCGGATCATGGCAAAACGGTCGATGGCATGACCATAGCCCTCGTTGGCGATCTGCGTTACGGCAGAGCCGTTCATTCCTTATGCAAACTCCTTGCGGCCTACCAAGGTATCCAGTTCTCTCTAATTTCACCAGAAGCTTTAAAACTTCCTGATGCCTACGTTGAATTACTACGCAGTCATGGCCATCAGGTTTTTGAATCCGATGCCTTGCCAACCGGTATTCAACAAGCTGATATTGTCTATGTGACACGAACTCAAGAGGAGCGCTTTGAAACGCTTGAAGAGGCGCAACGATACAAAGGGATCTTCAGGCTCAATCAAGCAATCTATACTGAGTTTTGCGAACCCAATACCGTAATTATGCACCCGCTGCCGAGAGACTCACGAGCCGATGCAAACGAACTCGATAACGATTTAAACGACAACCCTAACCTCGCTATTTTTCGTCAGACCGACAACGGTGTGTTGATTCGGATGGCCCTTTTTGCACTCATTTTAGAGGTCGCAGATCAGGTCGAAGCCAGTAGTCGATCCGTCAACTGGTATACCGCAAAACGCTTTTAGCGATCCCTATCGAGACCTGGCGGCGCGCCCGGTTTATAACCCCCAACCATTGACCCAGAGGACTGCAATGCTACACGACTCAATATTAGGAACCATCGGAAACACACCCGTTGTTCGCCTGAATAAAATGGCGCCGGCCGGACAAACCATTTATGCCAAAATCGAAGCCTTTAACCCCATGGCGTCGGTCAAGGACCGATTAGCAATCGCGATCATTGAAGATGCGGAACGATGCGGAACGATCAAACCGGGCCAAACTGTCATTGAGGCAACTTCGGGCAATACAGGAATTGCCCTAGCGATGGTTTGCGCAGCCAAGGGCTATCCTTTTGTTGCTACCATGGTCGAAACCTTCTCGATTGAGCGCAGAAAAATCATGAAGGCGCTTGGCGCGCGCGTCATCCTAACGCCTGCGGCAGAGCGCGGCTCTGGCATGGTCGCGCGGGCCGAAGCTCTTGCAAAGCAACATGGTTGGTTCATGACTAGCCAATTTGAAAACCCTGCTAACCCGGCCTACCACCGCAATACCACGGCGCCAGAAATCTTAAGAGACTTTGCAGGCCATGATCTGGATTATTTCGTGAGCGGCTGGGGTACTGGCGGCACCATGACCGGAACCGGTCAAGTCCTGAAAATCGCCCGGCCCGACATAAAAATTATCGGGGTTGAGCCACAAGAAGCAGCCCTCTTGTCCGGCAGCTCCTGGTCACCGCACAAGATACAAGGCTGGACGCCAGATTTTATTCCAGAAATTCTAGACCCTTCGGTTACTGACGAATTGGTTCTGGTTTCTGATGAAGAATCCTTAGAAACCGCGAGGGATCTCGCGCGATTAGAAGGGATATTTTGTGGCATCTCCTGTGGCGCCACCATGGCTGGTGCATTAAAAATTGCAGCTGAAGTCGCGCCGGGACAAACCTTTTGCGTTATGTTGCCAGACACCGGTGAGCGATACTTATCGACGCCGTTGTTTGAGCACCTGACTGAAGACAGTGACGATGAATGGTTAGCGACGCAATCGTAGAACATCCCGCCGTGTGAAAGTCTCAAGCTCGGAAACCTTGGTTTCTGAGCTTGAGTACGACTTGGATTGCATTAGTATCGCGAGCTAACCTTCTGCAATCCAAGTGCTCGTTTTAAGCGTCCACTCAGCTCGTCAGGGCGCCGAGTTGATTCAGCTATTAAAAGGCGGAAAGCACATAAACTAAACGCCAGGCTAAACCTGCCGTGAAGACCATAAGAGCTTGGCCGATCGGTCGACGAAACGCTTGAGCCGCTGCCACACGTTTTAGGGGCAGTCCCTACTACCTTGAATCCTGACGACACATCCAGCTAGTACCGCAAGGCGCGACTAAACGCTATCAACAGTGCTTTGATTAAATCAATTGAACAAGCGCCATCCGAGCAACGGCATCGGGCTCTGGTCGGAATCGACACCTGTCGCTGACCCCTTGCTCCTGTATGGTCCGATCAGCTGGGGGCCTCATCGTTTACGACTAGCAGCCCGACCGCCGAGCGAGCAGTCTTGCACATGAGCGACGTGAAGGATGCGCCCATAAAAAAACCCTGACTGTAAAACGATCAGGGTTTTTTTAAACGTTACTTATTTTTCAGCACGCAAGCCGCTATAGCATGCCATCTAATTCTGGTACTGCTTTAAACAAATCAGCCACCAAACCATAATCCGCGACTTGAAAAATCGGTGCATCTTCATCTTTGTTGATGGCAACAATGACTTTACTGTCCTTCATCCCAGCAAGATGCTGAATGGCGCCGCTGATACCAACCGCAATGTAGAGATCCGGGGCAACAATCTTACCCGTTTGTCCAACCTGCATGTCATTGGGTACAAAGCCCGCATCAACCGCAGCACGTGACGCACCAATTGCAGCCCCCAGCTTGTCTGCCACACTTTCAAGCATCGCAAAGTTTTCACCGTTCTGCATCCCACGCCCACCCGAGACGATAATGCTCGCCGCAGTCAATTCAGGCCGTTCCAGCGCGACAACGTCTTCCCGAACCCAAGATGACACACCCATTGCAGCCGGCGCATCGATCCCTTCGATCGTAGCACTTCCGCCTTCGGCCGAGACGGGATCATAGGCCGTTCCGCGAACCGTGAGCACTTTAACGGCATCACTGCTTTGAACTGTTGCGATGGCGTTGCCTGCGTAGATTGGTCTTTTAAACGTATCTTCCGATTCAACCGAGATGATCTCGGAGATCTGCGACACATCTAATAAGGCAGCAACCCGTGGCATGTAATTCTTACCTGAGGTCGTCGCCACAGTCAGGATATGCGAGTAGCCCGAGGCTACAGACACAATTAAATTCGCCAACTCTTCCGCCAAGGCATGGCCATAATTTTCATGATCGGCAATCAGTACCTTCTGCACACCGTCAACCTTTGCCGCGGCATCCGCAGCCCCTTGACAACTCTCGCCCGCGACCAACACGTGAATGTCGCCCCCAATCGCCTTCGCCGCGGCGACAGCGACCTGTGTTTGCACTTTTATGTTGTTCTGATCGTGTTCTGCTATGACTAAGACACTCATGAAATCACCTTCGCTTCGTTTCGCAATTTATCGACTAAAACCTCGACGCTGTCTACTTTAATGCCCGCGGCTCGTTCAGCAGGGGGCTCGACTTTCAGGGTCTTCACACGAGGTGATACATCGACCCCAAGATCTGCAGGCGTCATGATATCAATCGGCTTCTTCTTCGCCTTCATGATGTTCGGCAAGGACGCATAGCGCGGCTCATTCAAGCGCAGATCCGTGGTCACAATGGCCGGCAGCTTGACCGTGATTGTTTCAAGACCGCCATCGATTTCTCGAGTGACCGTTGCGGAATCTTCCCCAAGGTCAATCTCTGAGGCAAACGTCGCCTGAGCGAGGCCGGCCAATGCCGCCAACATTTGTCCTGTCTGAGAATTATCCCCATCGATGGCTTGTTTGCCCGTGATAATCAGTCCTGGCGCTTCTTTATCGATCACAGCCTTGAGTGCTTTCGCGATCCCAAGGGGCTGAAGCGCCTCATCCGTCTCAACCAAAATGCCGCGATCCGCGCCTAATGCCAAAGCCGTTCGCAATTGCTCCTGACACTGGCTAACACCAACAGATACGACGATCACTTCTTCAGCCTTGCCAGCTTCTTTTAATCGAACCGCTTCTTCGATCGCGATTTCGTCAAATGGATTGACCGACATTTTGACATTATTTAGGTCCACGCCAGATTGATCCGCCAAAACTCGAATATTGACGTTGTAATCCACGACGCGTTTGGCTGTTACCAGAATT
>Ga0209374_1001264_pt1 | contig 25177 bp, 21 predicted proteins | sample SaaInlLV_DNA_10m_FD_184683 | JGI IMG/M metagenome (GOLD analysis project Ga0209374, IMG submission 184683) | Marine microbial communities from expanding oxygen minimum zones in the Saanich Inlet - SI075_LV_DNA_10m (SPAdes) (version 2) | ecosystem: Environmental > Aquatic > Marine > Unclassified ... | reverse complement strand
GGTGGACAATCAGCTGCTGTTGTAAATTGAGATGGTGCAGAATAATTTGATTCTGTTCCACCACAATAGAAAGCTTTCATCTTATACTCATAAGTAGTTCCAGAAGTTAAGTTCTGTAGAGTCTTTATAGTAGTATTAAGGCCAAAGTTACACAGGCCGTTTCCTACACCGGCAGATTTTGTAGTCCAAGTAGGAGTTCCTACTTCTCTATATCTTACAAAATACTTAAAGACCATACTACATGAGTCGTTCATATTATCCCAACTAATTTCAGCTTTTGAATCGGTCACCCATTGTGTTGTCAAAAATGAAGGTTCAGAATTTGGTGGATTACAATAATAACATGATGAGTCGTCAACAGTTGCTAATGAATCGTAATTAAAAGCTAATGAATCCATGCAACCTGAGACAGGTGGCACCCATGCTGCAATAGCATTATCTAACTGACTTTCAATTGTAGAATACGAGCTTGTAGTAACACAATATAAAGGACATAACGTTGTATATGACCTGTCAGGATAAACAACAAAATAACTTGGGGTATAATATAGTTGATAATTGATACCTACAGGAGATACATTATCAGCTATTGGGAATGTTACTCCATAAGTAGACATAAAATTTGCAATAGCAGTACTATCTGTAGAAGAATTGACCTCTAACCCAAGAAAGCGAGCTACATTTGTTCCATTAGGCCCATTAGTTTGATAGGAATTCTCTGTTCCAGGAGCATAATTGATACAATGACCACAAGTAACACTTAGAAGCTCTAAAACCATAACATATCCACTATCTAAATAATTATATAATGTATGGGATGTTCCATTTATATCAGTAACGGTAAAATTAGGGGCATAGCCAGTTCCATTTAACATACCTGTTTGTGAATAACTAGAAAAGCCAAAAAACAATGCAAATAACAATAGATATATTTTCTTCATAATAATGTTTTGTCTTATACAAATTTAACAAAAAAAGAGAAAAAAATCAAGCATAAAAACTTGATTAAACTATATTTGCTTTTATGAAAAAGCAATGGATAGAAACTATTAATAATGCATGGGAAGATAGAACCTTGCTAAATGAAGAAAATACTCAAAACACTATTCACCAAATTATTGAAGAAGTTGATAAAGGGAGATTACGAGTAGCAGAGCCAGAAAATCAAAATTGGAAAGTTAATGATTGGGTAAAAAAGGCCATAATACTTTACTTCCCTATTCAGAAGATGGAGACTATTGAGATTGGACCACTTGAATTTCATGATAAAATGAAATTAAAATCTAATTATAAAGAGTTGGGAGTTCGTGTTGTTCCTCATGCCATTGCACGATATGGAGCATTTCTTTCAAATGGAGTAATTATGATGCCATCATATGTGAATATTGGTGCTTATGTTGACTCAGGAACTATGGTAGACACCTGGGCTACTGTTGGCTCCTGTGCTCAAATTGGAAAAAATGTTCATCTCTCAGGAGGTGTTGGAATTGGCGGTGTACTAGAACCTATTCAAGCTGTACCTGTTATAATTGAAGATAATGCGTTTATTGGCTCAAGATCAATAGTAGTTGAGGGGGTAAAAATCGAAAAAGAAGCAGTACTAGGAGCTAATGTTGTATTAACAGCTTCCACTAAGATAATTGATGTAAGTGGAAATAGCCCTGTCGAACATAAAGGAATAATCCCTTCTAGATCCGTAGTTATACCAGGATCAATAAACAAAGAATTTCCTGCAGGAAATTATGCGGTTCCATGCGCATTAATTATTGGCAAAAGAAAAGAAAGTACTGACAAAAAAACATCTCTAAATGATGCTTTAAGAACTTTTAATGTATCGGTATAATGCGAATTGGATATGATGCTAAAAGAGCCTTTACTAATTTTACAGGATTAGGTAATTATTCAAGAGATACTATTAGAATAATAAGTTCATTTTTTAATAAAAATGATTATGTATTATACACCCCAAGTAATAAAGTAAATGATAGATTAGATTTTCTCAAAAACCAATCTAATGTTAGTATCAAATCACCACATAAATTATTGGACAAAATCTTTAGCTCTTATTGGAGAGCAAAAAATATTTTAAATGATATAAAAAAAGATAATATAGATATTTATCATGGCTTAAGTCATGAACTACCAATTGGAATTGAAAACACTAAAATAAAAACAATTGTTACTATACATGATTTAATATATTTAAGATATCCAAATTTATTCTCTTCAATAGATTTAAAAATCTATGACAAAAAGTTTAGGTCAGCGTGTAAAAGAGCTGATAAAATTATTGCGGTAAGTAAACAAACCAAACAGGATATTATTAATTTCTTTTGTATAGATGAAAAAAAAATAGAAGTTGTTTATCAGGGATGCAATCAATTTTTTAGAAAATCAGATTGTAATAATTATGAACATATAAAAAATAAATTTGGTCTATTTAACAAATATCTTTTATATGTTGGATCTATAGAAAAAAGAAAAAATCTTCATACTCTGCTAGAAGCTTTAAAAGATATGCCAAATAAGAAGCTAATTATAATCGGTGATGGCAACAAATACAAAAAAAAATGTTTAAGCTTCATTAACAACAATAATTTAAGCAATCGAACATTAATTCTTTCAGGATTAAAAATTGATGAAATGGCTACTATTTATAAGCATGCTGAAATGCTTATTTATCCATCAATTTTTGAAGGTTTTGGAATACCAATATTAGAAGCACTTAATAGCAAAATTCCTGTTATTACATCTAAAGGCGGATGCTTTTCAGAAGCAGGAGGTCCAGATTCAATTTACATTAACCCACTATCAAAAAAAGAAATATTAGAAGCAATTAAAAAAATTGAAAAAAATCCTAACTTAAAAGAAAAAATGATAGAAAATGGGTTAAAATATGCTGAAAATTTTAGCGATAAAAATATTGCAAATAATCTTATGAAAGTATACAAAGCATTATAATGGAGGAAGAAATTGCAAATGCATTAAAAGTTTTAAAAGATGGAGGTATTATATTATACCCAACAGACACTATTTGGGGTATTGGATGTGATGCAACAAATAATGATGCAGTAAAGAAAATATATGATTTAAAAAGAAGAGCACATAGCAAAGCTTTAATTATATTAATAGCTGAATATGCAAGCATGTACAAAATGCTAGACAAAGTATCTCCTAATGCTTATAAATACATGAATAAATCAAAACCAACAACAGTAATCTTTAATGATATTAAAAATATCTCTAGTCATGTTTTAGCCGAGGATGGAAGTGCAGCAGTAAGGCTGGTTAAAGATCAATTTTGTGAAAATTTAATATTAAAACTTGGTCAACCGTTAGTATCAACTTCTGCAAATCTGAGTGGTGCAGAAAATCCAAAGTCATTTAATGATATAAGCCAAGACATAAAAGAAAATGTAGATTATATAGTAAATTTACGTCAAAGTGAAGTAATGAATATCCCCTCATCAATTATAAAAATAGATGTCAATGGTACAATTCAAAAAATTAGATAGTGGATCTTAAAGAGTCACTAACTAATCCTATTTTTTCAACTGTATCAGTAGTTGCAGATGAACTTAACTTTCCAACATATGTAGTTGGTGGATGGGTGAGAGATGTTCTGTTAAAAAGAAAAAGAGAAATTCAAGATATCGACTTTGTTTGCATTGGAAGTGGTATAGAGCTTGCTGAAAAAGTCTGTAATGAATTGGGAAATAAAGCTATTTTAAAAGTTTTTAAAAATTTTGGAACTGCAATGATTTCGTTTAATGGAGACAATTATGAGTTTGTTGGTGCCAGAAAAGAATCTTACAGGAAAGACTCAAGAAAACCAATTGTTGAAGACGGAACTCTTGAAGACGATCAAAACAGAAGAGATTTTACTATTAATGCTATGGCAATTCAATTAAATAGCAAAAATTATGGTCAATTCTTAGACCCATTTAATGGTGTACAAGATTTAGAAAAAAAGATTATAAAAACACCTCACAATCCTGATGTGACATTTGATGATGATCCATTAAGAATGATTAGGGCTATTCGATTTGCAACACAATTAAATTTCAATATTGATGATAAAACTCTTGATGCAATTAAAAGAAATGCTTTTAGACTAGATATAATATCTCAGGAGAGAATTACAGATGAATTAAATAAAATAATACTTACTACCAAACCATCTACTGGTTTTAAATTATTATTCAGCTCAAAATTACTTCACCAATTCTTCCCAGAATTTTGTAAGCTTCATGGAGTTGAAAAAATCAATAATCATTCTCACAAAGACAATTTCTTTCATACACTTGAGGTTTTAGATAATATATCAAAAACATCTAATGATTTATGGTTAAGATGGGGAGCTATATTACATGATATAGCAAAACCACAAACAAAAAAATATGAAGAAGGAATAGGATGGACATTTCATGCTCATGAATTTATTGGAAGTAAGATGGTTAAGAAAATTTTTAAGAAGTTAAAACTTCCTCTAAACCAAAAAATGGAATTTGTAAAGAAAATGGTAGCGCTTCACCTTAGACCAATAGTACTTGCACAAGATATTGTAACTGATTCTGCAATTAGAAGATTACTTTTTGATGCTGGAGATGACATTGACGATTTAATGAAACTGTGTGATGCAGATATTACATCAAAGAATCCAAATAAAGTAAAAAGGTATCTAGCAAATTTTCAATTGGTTAGAAAAAAATTAAAAGAGGTTGAAGAAAAAGACAGAGTCAGAAATTTTCAACCTCCTGTAAATGGGAATGAAATAATGGAAATATATGACATAAAAACCGGAAAAGAAATCGGACAGCTGAAGAAAATTATTAAAGACGCAATACTAGACGGATTAGTAAAAAACAATAAAGATGAAGTGCTAGTATTTTTGAGTAAAACTGCTGATGAATTAAATATCAAAACAAAAAATGAAATATAATATTCGTGTCATTTTAGAATCAAAAGAAAATGTAATAAGAGATATTGAAATAAATTCAGATTGTTTATTATCTGAACTACATTACTATTTAATTGAATGTTTTGATCTTAATAAGAATGAACTTGCTTCTTTTTATACTACAAATAATGAATTAGAAATTATTGATGAAATTCCTTTAGTATCTTTTGAAGATAGAAGTCCAAATATGGAAAATACTAAATTAGAAATAGTATTAGACGAACATAATAATAATCTTATATATGTACATGATTATTTGAAAATGTGGAGATTTCTTATTGAACTCAAAAGTAAAGATGAAGGTTTTAATATCAAAAAATGTGTTTCAAAAATTGGCAAAATGCCTAAAGAAGCTCCAGAAATTAATTTCTATCAAGAAAACAAAAATGAAGATGAAGATGGAATTGAAGATGAATACTACTAAAAAATTATTTGTAATTATTGGTCCCACAGCAAGTGGTAAGACCTCGTTAAGTATACGACTTGCTAGTAAACTGAAAACCGAAATTATTTCTTGTGATTCAAGACAATTTTATAAAGAATTAAAAATCGGATCAGCACCACCAAGTGCAGAAGAATTAAAAAAAACCAAGCATCATTTTATTCAGCATCTTTCTGTTAAGGACAATTATAATATTGGAAAATATGAAGAAGATGCTATAAATAAAATATCTTCCCTTTTTAAAAAATATAACAACCTAATTTTAATTGGAGGATCAGGCTTATATATTGATGCAATTTGTAAGGGTCTGGACGATATTCCTCAAACACCACAAAAAATTAGAGATAGAATTAACAATGAATTCTTAGAAAAGGGTATTAATTGGCTACAAAAAAAAGTAAAAGAAATAGATATAGATTTTTATCAAAAATCTGATGCTAATAACCCTCAAAGACTAAAAAGATGTTTAGAAATTCATGCAAATACAGGAAAAAAAATATCATCTTTTTATAATAAAGAAAAAACCAAGAGAGATTTTAAAATTATAAAAATTGGAATTACAACAGATAGAGAAATTCTATACGATAGAATCAACAAAAGAGTAGATCAGATGATTAAAAATGGTTTAGTAGACGAAGCTAAAGGACTATTTCAATATCAAAAATTTAATGCATTAAATACTGTTGGTTATAAAGAATTATTTGATTTTTTTAATAAAAAATCTGATAAAGAAACAGCAATTAAAGAAATCAAAAAAAACAGTAGAAGATTAGCTAAAAGACAAATAACTTGGTTTAAAAGAGATAAACAAATAAATTGGTTTAGTCTAGAAAAAGAAGATGAGATTATAAAATTTACCTTAGAATCGTAACTGTTCCTTGAATAGGGTCGTAACCATTACCAAGTTCAATATGATAAAAATACACTCCATCAGGAACGTCATTACCACTTTCATTTTTCCCATCCCATGGCTGATCATATCCAGTTGATTCGTAAACCTTATTTCCATATCTACCCCAAATTGTAATTGCAGTATTAGCATATAAAAAAGCTTGTTCAAGATTCCACGTATCATTTACCTGATCATTATTTGGTGTAAATACATTTGGAACACACTCGGATGTCATGGCAGCAATTTTAAATGTAGTATCTAATGTACATGCATTGTTATCCATAACAGTAATAGCCAACTTTCCTGGACTTAGTCCTAAATTAATTGTACTATCAGTACTTCCATTAGCCCATGAATAAGTATATGGATCTGTTCCTCCACTTGGTGATACCGACAACTCAATATCAAGATTCTCTAAATCGCACTCAATTAATTCATTTGCAGGATCTAAAACAACAGAAATTTCATCAATAGTAAAAAATGTATCTACCTTACATCCGTCACTATCAGTTACTTCTACCCAATGATCACCGGGACAAATATTTGCTTTTTGTGTATTAAATCCACTTGAGGGACCCCAAAGATATGTATAGGGGCCAAAACCCCATAAATTAGAATCTGCATAAACAGTTGTAATTTCAAGATCAACTATTGCTAATAAAGTGTAGAAGTCAACAACTAATGTATCTTCTGAAATACATCCATTACTTATATCAGTGGTTCTAACCACATATGTACCTTCACATAAATTATATATGTCAGATCCATTGGCTACAACTGTGTTCATGTCATAAATGAAGAACCATTCATAAGTAAAAGATGTTCCAGTAGAAACAGAGTCAACAAGAACTTGAGATAAATGATTTGTGTCATTATAATTAGCAGAAGTAACTAGTTCGTAAGGAATTAAATTGAATCCTACAGAGTCAGTATTTCCACAAGAATCTGTTGCAATTACCCAACAATTACCTACCATAATATTACTAATTGACTGTGTTGTTTCTCCAGTACTCCATAAATAAGTAATTGGACTAGTTCCTCCGGAAGTTTGTATACTTGCGGAACCTCCATCAGAACATAAGGGATTGTTTGAACTAGAGTCAGAAATAAAAAATTCATTAGGTTGAGTTATTGTAATACTTTCTGAAGCTGAACAACCATTATCATCAACTACATCACATGTCCAAGTACCTGAACTTAGAACAGTTTGAGATGTTGTAATATTATTACTCCATAAAATATTAAACGGACCAGTACCTCCTGAAATAATTGCTGAAATCGGAGTTAATCCACCATAACATTCAAGTGGAGTTGTATAGTTATCAAAATATAGTAATAAAGAGTCTGGCTCACTAAGGGCGATTGTAGTACTATACTCACATAAATTATTGTCAGTAACATTTAATGTGTAAGTACCTGCAGACAACCCAAATAAAGAATCACTTACTCCTGTTCCATTAGACCAATTAAGGGAATATGGTGATTGACCTCCATTTACATTTACTTGAATTGTTCCGTCACTTAATCCGTTACATGATGGTGAGTTAAGTATACTATTTACAGATATTGGATCATTTTGGTCTACATCAAAATAAAAATACTGAGAACATCCTATTGAATCTTGTATTAATAAAAAATAATTACCAGCATATAAACTATCTGCTGTAGTGTTTTGACCAACATTACCACCCCACTGATAATTGTAAGGAGAGTTAGCTCCCCAAATACTATCGATACTAATTGAACCTGAAGCAGTGTTATAGCATAAAGCATCTTCAATTGTTTCATTTAAAAATATTTCAAAATCAGCCTCACAACTCACTAATACTGTATCAAAACAACCAAATACAGTATCTGCAATAACAATCTCATAGTCTCCTTCACCTACAAGTAAAGAATCAGACATACTACTAGATTCTAGCCAATAATAATGTTGTGTTCCTTGCCCACCATTTACACTATCTATAAAGAAATAAATACTATCTGTAATACACAATAATGGTGTTAATTCTGTTGTAAAAGCCTCATAAGGCTGAGGCTCAGTTAAAGTAAAAAATGTATCTATCATACAGCCAACACTATCTTTAATTATAATACTAAATGTTCCAATAGGCAAATTATCAAATGAAATACTATCAATAACAAGTGAAGAATCACTTAAGGCAGCAAGTTGATAAAAATTTTGTGATACTACTAATTCATCACTTCTAGAAATAGTATCATTATTTGAATCGACGATATAATAATTATAATTCCTTGTAGAATGAAATTTCCTTCCCCCATTAACCACAACATTTATAGTACCATCCTGACCTTGAAAACAACTAATGTTTGAAGAACTTAAACTATCAATTGCTAAAGGATAGGGATTATTAATTCTCCTAAATCCAAGTGTATCAGAACATCCAATTGCATCAGTTACTACAACATTATAAAATCCAGCAGAAACATTAGATAACGAATTGGTAGAATCTCCAATTGCTGTAAGATTTGCACCCAAGAGATTACTAGAGCTAAACCATTGATAAGTGTAAAATTCATCTCCAGTTGTATCATTTGGAGAATATATTCCTAAAGAATCAAATGTACTAGAATCAGGATCAAAAACAATACCACCAAATGTGGGAGCACTCAAAATACCTGAGGAATCCCCAAAACATTTTATTTTCTCTTCTTGCCCTAGTCCAACAGTAACAGGGCATGGAATGAAAAAAATATATTCATTAAAGGAAAAGTTTGATTGATTAAAAATTGTTACTCTATGCTTTCCGCACTGTGTAGTAAAAATAGTATCGTTAGTGGGACATATATAATATAAGGAACTTGTATCTACAAGATACCAAGCAGTGTCATCATAAGGCTGATATTCCCATTCGTCGGATTCTAAAACATATGAGTTATTTGATAAATCTAGCTTAATAAATGCTGTGTCGTTATAACAGTCAATACCTTGAATTGAAACAGAGTCTATCTGTGAAAAAGCAGATAAATTAAAACATAATAAAGCTAAAAAAAATAGAGAAAATTTTCTCATCAAAACAATTTTAAAAGCAAATATACCGAAATATTATTTGTTTTTTAAAGGGAATTAAAATCAAACACATCACCCTCTTTTGTTAGATATGAATTATTAAAATATTGTTTAGATTCTTCAAGTAAAATATTAAGATCTTTATATCTTTTGGAATAATGACCTATCAATAACTTTTTCACATTTGCTTTTTTGGCAATATTTGCTGCCTCTTTAGTCGTTGAGTGGCCTGTTTCAAATGCTCTTTCAACTAAATCTTTGGAAAAAGTTGTCTCATGATACAATACATCTACATTACTAATTATTGGAACAATTCTTGATGAAAATCTAGTGTCAGAACAATAGGCATAAGAATGTAGATTAGAAATTATTGAAGTTAATTCATTATTATTTATAACGTGATTATTTTCATTAATATAATCTGCACCATTCTTAATTTCATCAATTTTATTATTAGGTATATTATGTTCATTAATCTTTTCTTTAATAATTTTTCTTTTAGAAGATATTTCTTTGAATAAAAAGCCTGAACAATCGATTGTATGATCAAGCAAAAAATTAGATATTTCTACATTATCGTCTTTAAATAAAATCTTTTCTTCATCTTTTGGCAAAACATGAAAAAAAAGAGGATAATTTAGATTAGTATTAGATGCTGATAATTGAACATTAATTATCTCTTTTAATGGTTCATGAGCATAAATATGAAGCCCTTTATTTCTTCCAAGCAGATGCATCGAGGTAATTAGACCAATTAAACCATAATAATGATCTCCATGTAAATGACTGATTAGGACATGACTAATTCTCTGAAAACTTAGTTGGTATTTTCGTAACTGAACCTGAGTATTTTCACCACAATCAATTAAGAAAAACCGCTCATTAATATTTAATAATTGAGCGGTTTGTTGCTTATCAACTGTAGGAATTGCAGAATCACATCCTAAGATTGTTAATTTAAAAGACATTAAAAATTAGAAACAATAAGTTTTTTTGAAATTAGATTATTTGAATTTTTAAAACAATAAGTATAGATTCCAGAAGGTAATTTTGAAATATCTACATCAAATTTATTTACTCCATAATTTGAATTTATTTTTTTCTCATGAACAATATTTCCAAGTATATCTAAGACATAAAAAGAAACAACTTCACTTTTACCAAGCACAAACTGAAAACTTGCATTATCAGAGACAGGATTTGGAAAAACATCTAAAATCTTAAAAGTAGAGGCATTTAGATGTTCCAATGTAGCTGTAGCATCTGAAATATCTATGAAAAAGTAATCAACAGTGTCTAACTGAGTAATAGACCCAATTAATGGGACATTAATTGCTAATGTAGAGGTTGTCATTACCAAAGGATAATATCCAACATCAGCTTGAGTAGGGTTAACAGTAGAGTAAATTTCAGCGCAAGCATAAGTACCTCCTGGAAAAGAACAGTTTGGAGGGTTACAAGCATATGTAAAATTATTTGGCAAACCAGTAATACTTGTTAAGTCTATATTACTAATAGTTACATTAACATTTAGACCACTTAATGAAACTGATGTGTCTAGTGGAGTTAAAACATCAATTTGAGTAGAATATGCTTGACCAACAAAAGCTTCGTCTAAATTAGTAATTTCATCAGGAAAAATTCCAGGTGATGTAATTGAAGCATCAGGAGTACATTGAGAATATGAAGATAATGCTATACAAATAGCAAAAAAAGTAAGTAATAGTTGTTTCATTTTTAAATTTTTAATTAAAGATTTAATTGTCTTTCCATTTCTTCCATGTCAATAAAGTCGTATGCCTCCTGTAAAGTAGGAACAATGTTTAAATTATCATCAAAATTAACATTGCTAACAATAACAAATGATCCATTATTATCATTTACATACTTTTCAAATTTAGTAAAATTATTAATCAAAAGTTTATGTATACCATTTTTAAGAGTTGACAAATCAGCAATAAAATTTTTAATGTTCTGAGAAGCATTTAATTTAGAGAAATCGTTCTCATCTGAAATTTTAAATACTAGCGTATTATTATTCATTAATTATTTTTTATTTGAAAGTAAATATAAAACAGCCATCCTAATTGCGACCCCATTTTCAACTTGATCTAAAATTAATGAATGATCTGAATCAGCAACATCACTTGACAACTCAACTCCTCTATTAATTGGTCCAGGATGCATAATTGTAATATCATTAGATAAACTATTTAGCAGATCTAAATCTATTCCATATATGTTAGAATATTCTCTTAATGACGGAAAAAGGTTAACATCTTGTCTCTCTAGTTGTATTCTTAAAACATTTGCTATATCACACCAATTTAGTGCTTCTTTGATATTGGAAAAATATTTTACACCTAATTCACTTAAATATTTTGGCATTAATGTGAGGGGCCCACAAACAGCTACTTGTGCCCCAAGCATCTTTAAACAATAGATATTAGACAATGCAACTCTTGAATGTAGAATATCACCAACAATAACAACTTTTTTTGATTCAACATCTCCATATTTTTCTCTGATAGAATATGAATCTAAAAGTGCCTGAGTAGGATGTTCATGAGTTCCATCTCCGGCATTAATTATATTAGCATTAATATTTTGAGAAAGAAATACGGATGCACCCGGATTCGGATGACGCATAACAACCATATCAACTTTCATAGCAAGTATATTATTAACCGTATCTAATAAAGTCTCTCCCTTTTTTACAGATGATGCTCCAGATGAAAAATTTATTACATCTGCAGACAACCTTTTTTCTGCAATTTCAAAAGATAATTTTGTTCTTGTAGAGTTTTCAAAAAACAAATTAGCTATTGTAATATCTCTAAGTGATGGGACTTTTTTTATTGGTTGATTGATTATTTTTTTGAAATTATCTGCTGTGTTAAAAATAAGTTGAATATCATTTCTATTCAAATATTTAATACCTAATAAATGATTTACAGATAATTTATTCATTTTTAGATTTTAGAATTAAAACATTTTTGATTTCATTATTTTTTTCAACATTTACAACAACTTTTTCAGAATCAATTGAATCAATAATCTTTCCTGTATAGTCTGGTTGAATTGGCAAATGTCTTTTTAATCTCCTGTCAACAAAAACAAGCAACTCAATAGAATTAGGTCTTCCAAAAGGCATTAAAGCATCAATTGCTGATCTTACTGATCTTCCCGTGTAAAGTACATCATCAATAATTACAACATTTTTATTATCAACCGATAAATTCATATTCATTTTGTGAGGGATTATTGGCTCTAACTGATTTCTGAGATCATCCCTATAAAATGATATATCAAGCTCACCATAAACAATATCTTTATTTATAATTTTCTCAAGTTTTTTACAAATAATCTTTCCAATATGTTTTCCTCTTGGAAGTAGAGATATTAAGACAGTATTTGAAAAATCTTGATGATTTTCAATTAATTGATGACACAACCTATTAACTATTATTTCAATCTTTTTCTTATCTAATATTACTCTTTCATTAGCCATATGTCACAAATATATTCAAAAAAAAACCCCGATAACGGGGTCTTTAATTATTTTTTTCCTTTATCCAAATCATCTTTCAAGGCAGACAGACCCTCAATATCACCCAACGTAGATTGTTGTTGGGATTGTTGAATTTCCTTTACCGCCTTATTTGTATTAGAGGCTCTTCTTTTCTTTTCTTGGATTAAATCATCTTTAAAAGAAGCCGTATGAGAAATTAATATCTTTTTATTATCTTTTGAAAATTCTAATATTTTGAACTTTAGCTTTTCATTTAATTTAACTTTTGAACCATCTTCTTTTTCTAAATGACGCTTGGGAGCAAATGCTTCAACATCATCATTTAACATAACCAAAGAACCTTTGTCATATTCTTCAGTAATAACACCATCAAATTCAGTGCCAACTAAATATGTTTGCTCATGTTTATCCCAAGGGTTTTCTTCAGTCTGCTTATGCCCTAGACTTATCTTTCTGTTATTCTGATCAATATCTAGCACAATTACATCTAGACTAGCATCAACTTTGGTAAATTCAGCAGGATGTTTTATTTTTTTATGCCAAGATAAATCTGAGATATGAACCAAACCATCAACACCCTCCTCAAGTTCAACAAATATTCCAAAATTTGTAAAGTTTCTAACCTTTACAGTTAATTTAGAATTTAAAGGATATTTAGTTTCTATATCTCCCCAAGGATCTGGAAGCATTTGTTTTAATCCAAGAGACATCTTTCTTTGTTCTCTATCCAAAGTTAAAACTTTAGCTTCAAGACTATCTCCTTTACTAAAGAAATCATTTGCACTTCTTAAGTGAGTTGACCAAGACATTTCAGAAACATGTAATAATGCTTCAATACCAGCTTGCAGCTCAACAAAAACTCCATAATCTGCAACAACAACAACTTTTCCTTTAACAACATCTCCCACTTTTAAATTTTCATCAAGATCTTGCCATGGATGAGAGCCTAATTGTTTTAGACCCAACTGAATCCTACTTTTTCCTTCATCAAAATCAAGAATAACTACATTAATTGTTTCATCAAGTGACACAATTTCTTCAGGGTGAGATACTCTTCCCCATGATAAGTCAGTGATATGAATTAAACCGTCAATACCCCCTAGGTCAACAAAAACTCCATAAGATGTAATATTTTTAACTGTTCCTTCAATTACCTGTCCTTTTTCTAATTTAGACATAATCTCTTTAGTCTGAACTGCTAAGTCTGCTTCTATTAAAGCTTTATGAGAAACAACAACATTTCTGAACGACTCATTAACTTTTACAATTTTAAACTCCATCTTTCTACCAACATATTCATCATAATCTCTTATTGGCTTAACATCAATTTGAGAACCAGGTAAGAAGCACTCAATTCCAAAGACATCAACAATCATACCTCCTTTAGTTCTACTTTTAATTTGTCCATTAACAACCTCGCCAGTCTCAAGTGCAACATTCACTTTTTCCCAAGCTCTAAGAACTCTAGCACGTCTGTGCGAAAGAACTAATTGACCATTTTTATCCTCTTGTTTTTCAACTAAAACCTCAACAATATCTCCTACCTTTAAATCTTCGTTGTATTTAAATTCTGAGCTAGAAATTACACCATCAGACTTAAAATTTATATCTACAATAACTTCTCTATCAGAAATAGCTACTACAGCACCATCTATTACTTGTTTAGACTCAACAACTGGTAATGTTGCAGAATAAGTACTGATAAGGTCACTTCTTTCTTTATCGGAATATATTTCATTTTTTGTGATTGAATCCCAATTAAATTCTTCAGTAGATTCAATAACTTCTTCTTTAGAAGACTCAACCACTTCTTCCGTGGATGATTCAACTAATTCTTCTGTCGATGATTCAACTACTTCTTCTGTAGATGATTCAACTACTTCTTCTGTAGATGATTCAACTACTTCATCTATTGATTTATTTGTAGTATTTTTTTGAGAGTTACTTACAGAAACTTTTGTTTCTTTTTTTGCAGCTTTTTCGTCTTGTTTTTTTGCCATTTCAAGAGAACATTTTGTATCTTCTATCTATACTAAGGATTTGGGTGATATAGACTCTAGAAGAGAGTTTAAAATTATTTTTTCAATTTAATATCCTTTTTACACCATTAAATTGGGCGGCAAATATACATTTTTTTATGTATTAAATGATCTAACTAGCTAAATTGTCTGACATATTCAGCTACCTCATCCATCAACCATCTTGGTGTTGAAGTTGCACCACAGATCCCAACCGAAGAAGATTCTTTGAACCATTTCTTTTGAATTTCTTTTGCGTCAGAAACAAAATAAGAATTCTTATTTTGGTCTTTACATGAAAGAAATAACATTTTACCATTAGAACTTTTGGTTCCACTAACAAAAATTATTACGTCATTATCTTTAGCAAATACTTTTAATTGAGGCTCCCTACCTGAGACTTGTCTACAAAGGGTATCATGTACAACAAATTTTACATCAGAACTTTTTCCTATTTTATTTAACTTTTCCTTTATTTTATTAATAATATTTTGAAAAGCAGATGGACTTTTTGTAGTTTGAGAGTAAATATAGATTGGCTTATTAAAATCAATTTTTACTAAATCATCTTCAGTTGTTATAATAATTGCCTCACCATTAGTTTGACCAACCAAGCCAGTTACCTCTGCATGTCCTTCCTTACCATAAATTATGATTTGGCCATCAATCTTACTTATGTCCTCATAACCTTCTTTTATTTGATGTTGTAATTTTAACACCACAGGACAAGATGCATCTAATAATTCAATATTATTTTTTAACGCAATTTCATATGTTGATGGAGGTTCTCCATGTGCCCTTATTAATACTTTACAGTCTTTTAGAGATTTAAGCTTTTTGTGATCAATAATTTCTAAACCTAAGTTGTTTAATCTTTCTACTTCTCGATTATTATGAACAATATCCCCAAGACAATAGAGCTTTTTATCATTAACTAATATATTTTCTGCCATCTCAATTGCATAGACAACACCAAAACAAAAACCTGATTTTGAATCAATTGTTACTTTCATTTATTTTTTGTTTGATAATATTAAAGATAATATTGTTTTGTTCAACAAAATTAAGAGATGTATTGTCAATTACAATAGCATTTTTAGCTTTTATTAAAGGGTTAATCTCTCGATTTGTGTCATCAAAATCTCTAAGTGATAAATTTTTATACACTTCATCATATGTGACTTTTTTACCGTCTAATAACAACTCCTGAAAACGTCTATTTGCTCTAACATCAATATCTGCTGTTATAAAAAGTTTAATATCTGCATTAGGCATAACTTTAGTACCAATGTCTCTCCCATCCATAACAACATTTTTTTGTAAACATATTTCCTTTTGAAAGGAAATTAATTTGGATCGGACTTGTTCAATTTGACTAATCTTACTTACATAATTTGAAACATCGTTATCTCTTATTAAATTTTCTACATTGCGTCCATTAAGAAGGATTTCAGATTTAGTTTCATAATTGAATGAAATATTTATTGAATGAAGATTTTTTAAAATTTTTTGTTGATCTATCAGCTCTTCATTAATAAAATTATTCTGTAAACAGAATAAAGTAACTGCTCTATACATTGCTCCAGAATCAATATATTTCATCTTAAATTTTTTAGAAATATCTTTTGCAATAGAGCTTTTACCACATGAAGAATGTCCGTCAATTGCAATATTTAATAATGAATTTTTCATATACCAAAATTACTAAGATTAGTATTAATACTGAATGTATTTAACTTTCCAGAAAGATGATAAGACGATCTACTATAACTGAATTTAATTTTGGAAACATTTATTCCAAGACCAAATGAAAATCCAACCATTCCACTGAAAGAATCTATTGTTAAATCAAATCTTCTTTGGAAATCAAAACCTCCTCTAACAAAGAAATTTTCTTTAAACAAATTTAATTCGCCTCCAATTACAATATGTCGCAACAATGTTTTTGCAATACTTTCTTCTTGTAATTCAATTTCACCTGTCTCATTATTAGTAAAACTATTTAATGAGTAATCATTACTGATATCATACCTATTTAAATGTTGTAAAACTATGGAATATCTAAATGGAAGATGCTCCAATTTTTTACTAAGCCCAAACTGAATTTCAAAAGGAATATCTTCTTTCACAGAAGAAAATGAGCTAATCTGTTTGCCAATGTTTTTTAGCAATAAAGTAGTTGTAAATCTTTTATCATTATTAAAATATGTAGATGAAACATTTGATGACAAGGCATATGAACTATAGCTATCATAATTTGAATTTAAAAATTTCAAATTTACCCCAAAGCTTAAATTTTGCATTAATAACCTTCCTATTCCAAGAGAAAAAATTTGGTCTGAAGCAGAGAAAGTTGATACCTGTTCTCCAATTTCATTGGTCCTTTGAAATTCCCCGTAATCTATTGAGGAAAAACCTAATAAGATACACCCAACATTATTTATAGACTTGGAAAAATCAAAAGACACCATCTTGATATCAGAAAAATAATCAATAAAATTAAACCCAATTTTATTGTCCATTGAATTATTTAAAATAGATGGAACAGTTTGAGCAATAGAAATATCGTTATCGTAAATAGAGATTAAACTTCCTCCCATTGCTATAGATCTAGATGAAAAATCTATATTTACAAACTCAAATGAAGAATTACCATTTTGAGAAAAAATAGTTATAGGTATTCCAATTATAAAAAGAAAACATCTCAGTTTCATTTATGTAAAACTAAATAATTTAAATCAGAGCAATAGAAATAACATCATGCATATTATCTACATAATGAAACGTCATGTCTTTTAAATATTGCTTGCTAATTATTTTAACATCTTTTTCATTTTGTTTTGATAAGATAATCTCTTTAATTCCAGATCTTTTAGCAGCGAGTAATTTTTCTTTAATTCCTCCAACTGGAAGAACTTTCCCCCTTAGGGTAATCTCTCCAGTCATGGCAATTTTGTCTTTTACTAATCTTTTTGTAAAAGCGGAAACTAGCGATGTGAACATAGTAATACCAGCTGATGGACCATCTTTTGGCGTTGCTCCCTCCGGAACATGAATATGTACATTATTCTCTTGAAACAACTTTGAATCTATTTCATAAATCTCAGAATTTGCTTTTAAAAACTCTAAAGATAATGTTGCTGACTCCTTCATTATTTTACCAATATTTCCAGTAATTGAAAGTTGTCCTTTCCCTTTACTTAAACTACTTTCTATAAACAAAATATCTCCCCCAACGCTAGTCCATGCAAGTCCAGTAACAACTCCAGGAATTGAATTATCTAAAAATCTATCTCTATCAAATTTTGGAGGTCCTAAAACTAATTCAACTGTCTTAGCATTAGCATTTATAACATATTCTTCTTTAAGCGCAATAGATTTAGCAGCGTATCTTATCATCTTACTTATCATTTTCTCTAAGCCTCTAACTCCTGATTCACGAGTATACTTATCAACAATCTTTTCAAGCATAGAATCTGAAAGTATTAATTTACTCTTTCCAACACCATGAGCTTTAAGCTGTCTTGGAAGTAAATATTTCTGAGCAATTTTAACTTTTTCTTCAATTGTATAACCACTTATTTCAATGATTTCCATCCTATCTCTTAAAGCTGGTTGTATCGTTGAAAGAGAATTTGCAGTTGCCACAAATAAAACTTTAGATAAATCGTACTCAAGTTCCAGATAATTATCATGAAATTGTTCGTTTTGTTCAGGGTCTAAAACTTCTAATAAGGCAGATGATGGATCTCCATGTGAGTCTCTTGTAACTTTATCAATTTCATCAAGAACAAAAACAGGATTAGAAGATTCTGCCTTTTTAATTGCTTTTATAATCCTACCTGGCATTGCCCCAATATATGTCTTACGATGACCTCTAATTTCTGCTTCATCTCTTAGCCCTCCCAAAGAAACTCTTTGATATTTTCTACCCAAAGCTTCAGCAATTGATTTCCCTAAAGAGGTTTTTCCAACGCCTGGGGGTCCGTACAAGCATATTATTGGAGATTTCATATCTCCTTTTAATTTAAGTACAGCAAGGTGTTCAATTATTCTTTTTTTAACTTCTTCTAATCCAAAATGGTCTCTATTTAAAATTTTATTTGCCTTTGACAAATCAAAATTATCGTTAGTATATTCATTCCAAGGCAAATCTAATATAAGTTCCAGGTAACTTCTTTGTACAGAATAGTCAGACATTGAAGGATTCATTCTCTGAAGTTTTTTTAATTCTTTTTCAAATGCTTCTTTAACTAATTTTGACCATTTCTTCTTTGAAGCAATAGACTGCATTTCTTCAATTTCTTTTCCAGAGCCACTTCCTCCAAGCTCTTCTTGAATAGCTTTCATTTGCTGATGTAAAAAATACTCTCTTTGCTGTTGATCTAAATCAGTTCTAACCTTAGATTGAATTTCATTTTTCATTTCAAGCATTTGGAGTTCCTTTGAAAGTAACTCTAAAACTTTAATTGCACGTTTTTTCAGATCAATCTCCTCTAATAAATTTTGCTTATTGAGCATACTTATACTCATATTTGAGGAAACAAAATTAATTACAAATGATGAACTTTTTATATTCTTTATTGCAATGGATGCTTCATTTGGAATATTAGGAGATTCATCTATTATTTTTAAAGCCAAATCTTTTACAGAAGAAACTAATGCATCAAATTCTTTATCCGAATATGGTTTAACTTCTATATAGTCCTTAATTTTTGCTTTATAATAAGGATCTGTTTCAATCATTTCATCTAACTCAAATCTTTTTCTACCTTGAATTACAGCAGTAATATTACCATCAGGCATTTTCAAAACTTTTAAAATTTGAGCCACCGTACCAATTTTATTTAAATCAGAAATTTGAGGCAGTTCAATTTTAGAGTCTTTTTGAGAAACAACTCCTATAATTTTATTGTTTTTCTCAGCTTCTTTAATAAGTTTAATAGAACGCGCTCTAGTAACAGTAATCGGAATAATTACACCTGGAAAAAGAACTGTATTTCTTAAATGGAGAATTGGTAAGACCTCAGGGTTTTTTTCTTTATCAATTTTTTGTTCATCCTCATCACTTAATAATGGAAAAAATTCACTCTCACCATCAATTGATGAAGATAACAGTAATTCTTTTAATTGAAATTTTTTGTTCATATAATAAATCTGTTTTAATTATTATATATTCAAAAAGTATGCCGTAAAGATGTTGATTGACTTTATGTCAGTTATTTCTCGTTACGATAACGTTTTGTCATATTATATACTTGCATGAGGACTTGCTTATCAATATCGCTAAAAGCAATACTTCTTCTTTTCATAACTTTTTCAGCAGTTGAAAAAAACTTCTCTAATTTATGTATAATAAATCCTGAACTACCGCCCCAGCTAAAAGATGGAATAAAATTTCTTGGAAAACCAGAACCAAAAATATTTGCACCAACACCGACAACAGTACCTGTATTAAACATTGTATTTATACCACATTTAGAATGGTCTCCCATTATTAAACCACAAAATTGCAGGCCTGTTTGTAAGAATGATTCAGAGCTATAATTCCAAATCTTTACATCATCATAATTGTTTTTTAAATTTGAATTATTTGTATCTGCACCTAAGTTACACCATTGTCCAATAATCGAATTTCCTAAAAAACCATCATGTGCTTTTGATGAGTAACCGAAAAATACAGAATTATTAATCTCTCCACCAACTTTACAAAAAGGTCCTATTGTAGTTGCACCATAAATTTTTGCACCCATTTTTACAACAGAATTATCACAAATCGCAAAAGGACCTCTAAGCATTGATCCTTGCATAATATGAGCATTTTTACCAATATAAATTGGGCCCTCAGAAGAGTTTATATAGCAATTTTCTATTGTGGCACCCTCTTCAACATAAACAGGATATTTACCGGATTTAATATTTGAATCAGTAAGTTCTACAAGATTTTTGCCATTATTTTGGAAATTAAGTAATTTAATATCATTAATTATTTCTTCTCCATTTAATCTATAAATATCAGTTATCGAGGAAAGAAAACTAAATTCAGAATTAGATTCAACATTATTTAATTTATCTGAAATATATTCACTATTTCTAAAAGCTAATATTACAGATTCTTTGTTTAATACTTCTCCAACTCTTAAGCTCTCAATTTCAGTTACAATATCTTTTGAAGGAAGTAATTGTGAATTTATCCAAATATTATCATCTTTAATATTTGTGTCATATTTTTCAGCTAAATAATCATTTGAAAAAATAGATACAGAATCAAAATAACTCTCCCATTTTTCTCTTATAGTCAAAACACCAAGACGAAATTCAGAAATTGACCTTGTAAGAGATAAAGGATAAAAGGCCTCTCTTTTATTATCAAATAATATAATATTCATAATAGTAGTTTAAGCAAACTTAAATAAAAAACCCCATACAAAAGCACGGGGTTAAATTATCTGTAGAGAAAGAAAATTATTTCTTAAACTTTTCGTATTTGCTTTTAAATTTATCAATACGACCTGCAGTATCAATTAATTTTGATTTACCCGTATAAAAAGGGTGAGAGTCGGAAGATATCTCCATTTTAACTAGAGGGTACTCATTTCCATCTTCCCACTTGATGGTTTCATTAGATTCAACACAAGATTTTGTTAAAATTGAATAATCAGTAGACATATCTTTAAAGACACATAATCTGTAACTTTCTGGGTGGATACCTTTTCTCATAATAATAAAATTTGGATTGCAAAAATAAAAAGTTTTGTGAAAACTACAAGAAGATATTACTTTTTATACATTTTAGATCTCTAATTTAAATCAGCTAAAAGTTTATTTGTTGTATTGACAGCTGTAGCAGATTCACTTAAAGCTACTTTTTCACCAGCACTTAAATCAATTTCAACGATTTTCTCAATACCATTTTTACCTAAAACTACAGGAACTCCAATACAAATATCATTTAAGCCATACTCACCATCTAAATACACCGAGCACGGGAAAATTTTCTTTTGATCGCAGGAAATTGCATGAACAAGAGCAGAAACAGCAGCTCCAGGAGCATACCAGGCAGATGTTCCAAGCATAGAAGTTAATGTAGCTCCGCCAACTTTTGTATCATTAAGAACTTGATCTAATCTCTCACTATTTATGAATTCAGAAACTCTAACACTATTTCTTGTTGCAAGTCGCGTAAGAGGAATCATTCCTTTGTCAGAATGACCTCCAATTACCATTCCGTCAATATCAGAAATAGGACATTCGAGTGCTTCAGCTAATCTGTATTTAAATCTAGCACTATCAAGAGCACCTCCCATTCCAATAATTCTATTTTTTGGAATGCCTGTCATTTTATGAGTTAAGTACGTCATTGTATCCATAGGATTACTTACAATAATCAAAATAACATTGGGAGAATGTTCAATCAATTGCGTAGAAACTGTTTTTACAATTCCGGCATTAATACCAATAAGTTCTTCTCTGGTCATTCCTGGTTTTCTAGGAATTCCACTTGTTATTACAGCAATATCACTATTTGCTGTTTTTGAATATTCATTTGTACTTCCTGTAATTTTTGTGTCAAATCCGTTTAGAGAGGATGTCTGCATTAAATCCATTGCCTTTCCTTCAGCAAAATTTTCTTTAATATCTAATAAAACAACTTCAGATACAAAATTTTTAATTGCTATGTATTCTGCACAACTTGCTCCAACGGCTCCAGCTCCAACTACTGTAACTTTCATATTTATTTAAATTTTTAAAATTATTTACGCATCAATATTTGCATACTTGGCATTTGCCTCAATAAATGCTCTTCTTGGTGGAACATCATCTCCCATAAGCATAGAAAAAACTCTATCAGCTTCAGCGGCACTATCAATACTTACTTTCTTTAATGTTCTAAATTCAGGATTCATAGTTGTATCCCATAGTTGACCTGCATTCATTTCTCCAAGACCTTTGTATCTTTGAATTATAACATTAACATCCTTACCTCCTTTCATTTCTTCAATAATTTTATCTCTATTATTTTCATCCCAACAATACCTGTGATCCTTTCCTCTTTTTAGAAGATATAATGGAGGAGTAGCAATATATACATATCCATGTTCAACTAATGGTTTTAAGTATCTAAAAAAGAAAGTTAATAATAGTGTGGCAATATGACTTCCATCAATATCAGCATCGGTCATTATTACAATCTTATGATATCTTAATTTCTCAGTATTTAAAGCTCTTTCATCTTCTTCTGTTCCTAACGAAACTCCAAGTGCTTTATAAATATTTTTTATTTCTTCATTTTCAAACACCTTATGCTGCATTGCTTTCTCAACATTTAGTATTTTACCTCTTAAGGGCATAATAGCTTGAAAATGTCGGTCTCTACCCTGCTTGGCAGTACCACCCGCTGAGTCTCCCTCAACTAAATATATCTCACATTTTGCCGGATCTCTTTCAGAACAATCTGAAAGTTTCCCTGGCAATCCAGAACCTGATAAAACATTCTTTCTTTGTACTAGCTCCCTAGCTTTTCTAGCGGCATTTCTAGCGGTAGCAGCAAGAATAACTTTTTGAACAATAACCTGAGCTTGTTTTGGGTTTTCCTCAAGATAATTTGAAAGCATTTCACCAACGGCTTTATCTACAGCGCCTGTAACTTCTTTGTTCCCAAGTTTTGTTTTAGTTTGACCCTCAAATTGAGGCTCCATTACTTTAACAGAAATAACAGCTGTTAATCCTTCTCTAAAATCATCTCCACTAACTTCAAATTTTACTTTTTTTAATAGACCTGACTCATCGGCATATTTCTTTAAAGTTCTAGTAAGTGCTCTTCTATATCCAGCCAAATGCGTTCCTCCTTCATGTGTATTGATATTATTTACATAAGAATGAACATTTTCAGAATATGAACTATTGTAAACCATTGCAACCTCAACTGGAACTCCATTTTTCTCGCCATCAAAATAAATAACACTATCCAAAATTGGATCTCTTGTGCTGTCTAAAAAAGTCACAAATTCTTGCAAACCTACTTCAGAGAAGAATTTTTCACTTACATGAGTTCCATCATCATTCTTTCTTCTTAGGTCTGTAATACTAAGGTTTATTCCTTTATTTAAAAAAGAAAGTTCTCTTAATCTTGCAGCCAAAATATCATAGTGATAAATAGATTCAACAAAAATTGATAAATCAGGCTTAAAAGTAACCTCAGTACCAGTTCTGTCAGTTGTTCCTATTTCTCTAACATCATATTGTGGTACTCCAATTTTATATTCCTGCTCAAAGACCTTACCACCACGGTGAACCTCAACTCTTAGATCTGTGGATAATGCATTTACACAAGATACACCAACACCGTGTAATCCTCCTGAAACCTTGTAGGAACCTTTGTCGAATTTTCCTCCAGCATGAAGAACAGTCATAACAACTTCTAAAGCAGACTTCTTTTCCTTTTCATGCATAGCAGTTGGAATACCCCTACCATTATCTTTGACTGTAATTGAGTTATCCTCATTTATAAAAACATCTATATCAGAACAATGGCCAGCTAGTGCTTCGTCAATAGAATTATCTACAACCTCATAAACAAGATGATGTAAGCCCTTTTGCCCTACATCTCCAATATACATTGCAGGTCTTTTTCTTACAGCTTCTAAACCTTCAAGGACCTGAATATTACTTGCCCCATATTCTTCATTATTTTTATTTTCTTCAGACATAAAATTTGAATTATTGATGTTATAACAAATATACAATTATCCATTCTTTAAACAGCTAGTTTTTAAACAGAAAATTAGATGTGTTTTATCAACAAAAGTTGATAACTTTTTTAGAAAATATAATTTAAGCCAAGACTGAAGTTAACACCCATTTCTTCATAACCATTCCATAATGGAGTTGTAACATTTAAAACATTATGAGCTTTTATAGATAATCCTATTTTTTCAGTGTAGTTGTAATTAATATCTAAATCCAATAAGTACAAATTATCAAGCTGAATAGTTTCATATTCTGGAGGATAAATAAACAAACCAGACAAAATAAGAGCATCTCTTGAGCCAATATAATTCATTGATGGTATTGCCTTAATTTTATTTCTTAATGTAACTGGCAGGCTTATTTCGGCAGTTAAACCAGCTTTATTTGAAACAAGCTGATCAAACCAATGGTAATTTACATCAACATTTAGGGCTAATAAATTATTGAATTCTCTTTGATATTTTGCATTTGCTCTAAATTGCCAAACATCTAAGTATTGTATTTCAAATTTTCTTTGATCATTTATTGTAGTTAAAATAAAGGAATGATGAT
>Ga0209374_1001260_pt1 | contig 25212 bp, 26 predicted proteins | sample SaaInlLV_DNA_10m_FD_184683 | JGI IMG/M metagenome (GOLD analysis project Ga0209374, IMG submission 184683) | Marine microbial communities from expanding oxygen minimum zones in the Saanich Inlet - SI075_LV_DNA_10m (SPAdes) (version 2) | ecosystem: Environmental > Aquatic > Marine > Unclassified ... | reverse complement strand
CAGGTTACTTTGGCATCAATCCTCCTGATTTTGTAGCAGCAACAGTTGCTTTGGCGTTTGGTTTAGCTGCAGCTTCCTTTTTCCCCGCTATTGTGATGGGGATTTTCAGCAAACGCATGAACAAAGAGGGTGTAATTAGTGGGATGGTCGTGGGTATATCGCTGATGCTTTTTTATATGATGAAATTTAAACTTGGCTTTTTTGGAGGTGGAACTTCAGTAGATTGGTGGTTTGGAGTCTCGCCCGAAGGTTTTGGCACTTTAGCTATGTGTGCTAATATACTGGTTGCAATATTGATTTCTTATCGCACTCCTGCTCCTCCAAAAGCAGTACAGCTGATGGTTGATGAAATCCGAAAACCGTAATAGATTCATCCTGTAATAAAAGACGTAAAATCTGCGGAGTAAAACATGTGAAGCAGAAAAACAAACAAGATGTACTTATATCTAGGTATAAAAAACTAAAAGAATAGTATGTTACTTTCCAATACAGAAGTTAGCAAAAATATTACCTAATAATTCATCGTTGGTTACTTCCCCAGTGATCTCCCCTAGGTGATAAAGGGCTTGTCTAAGATCAATAGCCAGAAGGTCTCCACTCAATCCATTACGCAAACCCGTCTGAATTGCGGCAACTTCTTTTTGAGCGGAATAGAGCGATCCATAATGTCGAGAGTTGGTAATAATGCTCTGGTCTTGTGTTGGATTCAACTTGAAGTGTTGGGTAAGCAAGTCGATTAATTGTGGAAGATTAGAATTCATCTTGGCGCTGATAGAAACAGTTGGATAGCCTTCGATGTATTCTGGGATAGCCACAGCGGGTTTTTGATCTTCTTTATTAAAAACAACAAGTAACTTTTTGTTGGGATATTGTTTGTTGAATGCTTTTAAGTCCTCTGATAAAACATCCTTATTCTGTATATAATCTGTAGGATCAACAAGATGCAGTATAAAAGCGGCTAAGGCTATTTTGTCCTTTGTTTTTTGGATTCCTATTTTTTCAATGGTGTCCTGTGTTTCTCGAATTCCCGCAGTATCAATAAATCGAAAACAAACACCGTCTAGAGTTATTTCGTCTTCTATGCTATCACGGGTGGTGCCTGCAATAGAGCTGATGATGGCTTTGTCTTCGTTTAGCAAACAGTTCAACAGGGTTGATTTTCCAACATTGGGTGGGCCAACTATGGCTATTGGAACTCCTTTTTTTATCACATTTCCAAGTGCGAAAGAATCCAGCAGATTCTTGAGAACGAGCTGTATTTTGAGTAATAAGGCTTCCAGCTCTTTGCGATCTGCAAATGCAACATCTTCTTCTGCAAAATCAAGTTCAAGTTCAATCAGCGAAGCAAAGTTTAATAATTCTTGTCTTAGGTTTTGAATCTCGCTACTAAACCCACCTCGCATTTGTTGCATGGCAAGCTGGTGACTGGCTTCGTTTTCAGACGAAATAAGGTCAGCTACTGCCTCTGCTTGAGACAAATCCATTTTTCCATTTAAAAAAGCACGTAAGGTAAACTCTCCTGGCTTTGCGGTTTGCGCCCCTTTTTCAATCAAAATCTTCATGATTTGTTGCTGAATGTACGGGCTACCATGACACGAAATTTCAATTATATCTTCTCCTGTATAGGAATTGGGATTTTTAAAAACACTAACCAACACTTCATCAACGATGCTTCCGTTGGATATAAGGTCACCTAAATGAATGCTGTGGCTTTTTTGATCCTTTAATTGCTTTCCAGAACGGGCTTTAAACAGGTCGTCTGTAAGCTCTATAGCCTGCGAGCCAGAAAGCCGAATTATTGCTATTGCGCCAGCCCCAGAAGCGGTAGAGAGAGCCATTATTGTTCCTTCACTTATCATGCTGTAAAATTAAGCCTTTTTCCTGTTTTGAAGGGAGTTCTATTTTTTTAAATTATTGAAAGTGCGCAATAATATGTAGTTTTGAAGATGAAGGAAAATCAGCAACTTATTGTGTTTATGCATTTAAGCCAACTCTTTAACCTCTTCAGTGGTTTTTTAGGCTTTATAATTCCGTTGGTTATTTGGCAATCAAAGAAAAAAGACACCTACGATTTAGATGTACATGGAAAAGCGATTATCAATTTTCAAATTTCCTTATTTATTCTTACAATTTGTTGTTTTCCGTTAGTACTTTTTCTAGGCATAGGACTTATCGGATTGTGTATTCTACTTCTTGTATCCCTAGCTTTCCCAGTACTGAATGCGGTACGTGCGAGTGCAGGATCCCTTCCCAATTACCCGATTCTGTATGAATTTGTAGACTAAATAGCCTTGGTGAAGGTTGCTCTTTTTTTATGCAAGCGATTTTCGTAATTCTTCCACATTTGCTGAATGGCTTTGTTTTCTTCTAGTTCAGGATTTGTTTCTACAATTGTAATCCCACGTTTGTTGAAAGTCTTTTGAATTTCATTGAAAAGGACTGCTGTTACTCCTTTATTTTGATACTCGGGATGCACTCCAATCAAATAAAAAGAAGCCCTGTTGTTAAAGTATTGTGCCCATAAAACACCTAAAAAACCAAAAGGAAAAAATGATCCATTCGCCTTTTTTAGTGCCTTGGTAAACGAAGGCATGGTAATGACAAAAGCAATCAAGCGATCGTTTTCATCTGCTACGCATTTTATGTATTCGGGATGGATGTACCGAAAGTACTTTTCTTTGTAATGTCGAATTTGATAAGGCTGAACAGGTACAAAGGTTTGTAGGTCCTTATAAGTCTCTGCTAGCAGTTCAAACATTTGCTCGACATAGGGGAGGATGTCGCTTGTTTTTTTAAAATCAATAAGCTTCAAATGGTAGCGATCGTATATAATTTGTGCAAAACGTTTAACTTTTTCGGGCGACTTATCGAAGGAGGGGATTTTTATTTCATATTCTACCCACTGTGCTAATTTCTCATACCCCAAGGCTTCAAGGTGATCTGCATAGTAGGGAAAGTTGTATTGAGTAATCATGGTATTCATTTCTTCAAAACCCGATACAAGTAAACCGGCTTTATCGAGGTTTGAAAAACCAACGGGTCCTTCAATAAACTCAAGTTGATGTTGTTTTCCAAAACGACTAACTTCGTTTAGCAATGCCGAACTCACTTCGAGCTCATCAATAAAATCAAACCAGCCGAAACGTACTTTTCTTTTTTTTAATTCATTGACCTCAATCCAATTGACCATTGCCGCAACTCTCCCCACGAGCAGATCATTTTTATAGGCTAGAAAAAAAGAAGCATCTGCATTTTGAAAAACTGGATTTTTACTTTGATCAATTACCTCTAGTTCTTCTTTGCTTATGGGTGGGACCCAGTATTTACTGTCTGCATATAGTTTGAAGGGGAATTGAACAAAATACTTAAAATGAGCTGCAGTTTGTGCTTTTAGAATTCGAATCATAGGTTTAGTTTTTTCGGGCTTTGCGTTGTGCTTTTCGTTGAGATTTAGAGGCTTTTTTTGCTTGTTTATCAAGCCCTTTACGTTCTTTTTTCAACGCTTTCTTGCGATCTTTTTCACTTCGAATGCCAGCTTTATCTTTGTCTTTGTGAAAGTCCAATCGGTAAGAAACACCCGCATTCACAGAAATGAGAGCAGGGGAGTCTTTGGTGTTAGCTCCAAGGCTACCTTCAATTTGAATATCATCGGTTAATAAAAATGCAGCTCCCGTTCTGAAGATTTGATCGACATATACCTCGCTGTAAATCCCTTGATTTTCCATATAAACCGACCATTTGGGACTGAAGGTATGGGTTAGGGTTAAGATATAGCTTTGTTCTGGAAAATCAGATGCTATTCTGTCGTATGAAAAATTGGTTACAAAAACCCAAGTACCCAAAAAGTGAGATTGGGTCGCTAGCGTCGCTCGATAGCTAAAGAGCGGCTCTGTAATTCCTATGCCGCCGATGTTTCGATAGAGAATAGGGCGGTGGATGATGTTAAAAACATCACCATAAGGAAAGGCCTGATCGTTTTGTTTTGGATTAAAATTTGCCCCAACAGTTAATGATACAGCAGGAATTAAATCACGAATTCGAAATGAATTATTGGCATTCCAGCTGTATACATTGATTTCTTCTTTTCTTTTAAAGGGATCGTAAACTAAATATTTTACTCCTATAAAATTCCTTAAAAACCCATCTTGTTTATAAGTTGGATTGGGAGTAACGATAGCACTTGTTAGTTTATCTAAAAGGTATGATCCTTCATACGTTAATTCCAATTGCTCTAAAAGAAAACCCCATCGTAATGAAAAGAACCCAATGGTTCCATTTACTTTAGAGTTGTTGTACCCTTTGTGCTTGTAGAACCTGTATTCCCCACCAGCTTCAAACTGAATTACACCAGTACCTACTGAAAAAGCACCGATGGATTCACCGGGACGGTTCGAATTGATTTGATCTGTATACTGTGCAAAAAGAGTTGAACTCACAAAAAAAAGTAATACCAAATGAATTCCAATCCGCATGTTTTATTTTTATAGCAATATAAGTGCTTTTAAAGAATTAAACTATTTATTTTAGCATGTAGGATGATCTTTAAATCGACCGAATTCGTTAAATTTGATTGCTTAAATAAAAAATTTTGTTAGAATTTATCTTAATTTTTTTCGCCCTAATCTTATTGTTGAGGAGGCTTACCCCTTGGATTCTTCGGTTTTTTATGAGCCGACTTTTTAAAAAAGTTCAAGAGCAGCAATCCCAACAACAAGGCCAAACGAAGACAGCTACTAATCCAAAAAAAACAAAGACTTCTTCCAAAGACTTAGGAGAGTATATTGATTATGAAGAAATTGATTGAATCGATTCAGTTGAATAAAATACTCCCACAGCTCGCTGTTGTTTTTGGATTTGTGCTGGTATCACTTGCTGTATTTTATCCCGTTATACAAGGGAAAAAGCTGTTACAATCGGATATACAGCAGTATAAAGGAATGTCTAAACAACTTCAAGATGCTCGAAAAGAGGGGAAAGAGTTGTACTGGATAGACAATGCTTTTGGTGGTATGCCAACCTATCAACTAGGAGCCAAATATCCTTTTGATTTTTTAACCCCCATTCACAAGATTTTCCAACTCTTGCCCCATCCAACATTCCTTGTTTTTCTGTACTTACTCGGCTGCTATTTCTTTTTACTCGCTATGCGTGTACCAATGAAATACGCCGTTTTTGGAGCCTTAGCTTATGGGTTGTCTACCTATCTTTTGATCATCATTCAAGTTGGACATAACACCAAGGCTCAGGCTTTAGGATATTTACCCTTCGTATTAGCTGGTGTACAATGGGTTTTTCGAAAAAAATATTTTTGGGGCTTTGCATTCAGCACTTTAGCAATCGCATTACAAATTCGAGCCAATCACTATCAAATGACCTATTATTTGTTATTGCTTTTGTTGGTTTTCGGGCTTGTTCACTTGTGGCAGCATTACAAGAACAACGCCCTGGTCGATTGGTTTAAAAAAGTTGGTGTTTTAGCCGCAGCTGGGATTTTAGCACTCGGACTTAATGCTACGGCACTACTGGCCACTTCAGAATACACAGCCTTCAGCACTCGTGGTACAAGCGAACTGACTCTGTCTGCAACAGCTGAGCCTGTTGAAATTCGTTCCGGTCTTTCCTATGCGTATATTACCCAGTTCAGTTACGGGATTTTTGAAAGTTTAAACTTAATTGCCCCACGGATACAAGGGGGTGGCTCTCGGGAAGATTTGGGGACCTCATCAGAAATTTACGAATATCTTATAAAACAGGGCGCCAGCAGACAACAAGCAAAAGGTTTTAGTCAAAATGTACCTACTTACTGGGGCGATCAGCCAATTTTAGAAGCTCCAGCTTATGTTGGAGTAGTGGTTGTTTTCTTAGCCTTCTTGGCTTTGTTTTTAGGATGGAATACAAATAAACGCTGGCTGTTTTTTGGAATCCTACTCTCACTTACACTTTCTTGGGGAAAGAATTTTTCATTCCTCACCCAGTTTTTTATAGATTATGTTCCCCTGTACAGTAAGTTTAGGGCTGTTTCTTCCATTCAAGTTCTTCTGGAGCTTGCTTTTCCTGTTCTTGCATCCCTCGGTCTTTACGAATTTTTCAATGCGTCTAAAGAGGTTCAAATTCAAGCACTCAAAAAAACGATATTCAGTTTTCTTGGTCTTGGTATCGCGTTGTTTTTGGTCAAGGGAATGCTTTCTTTTGAAGGTGCTTCGGACAGTTACTACAGCCAGGCTATGGGGCCGGAACTGATGCAACAAATTTATAAAGCAAGAAAAGCTGTTTATACAGAAGATATCATTCGACTACTGATTTTAGCAGTAACGGTTGGTGGGGTCTTATGGGCCTTTGCCCTTCAAAAGTTAAAATCAAATACAGCTTTAGCTCTTGTTATACTTTTACTCCTTATCGACTTAGGTGGTATTTCGAATCGTTATTTGAATCGAGATTTATTTACAACTAAGTCGCGTTTACAAACGGCATTTAGTATGTCAAATGCAGATCGATCAATTTTAAAAGATACAAGCCGCTATAGAGTTTATGAATCTGGATTGCGATTAGCCGGCGCTAGAACTTCCTATTTCCACAATGCTGTTGGGGGATATCACGGTGCGAAACCGAGACGCTATCAAGAAGTTTTTGAATTATTTGAAACGCTGCAACGGGAAGAGATTTTAAACATTCTAAATGTAAAATACGTTCTTTATGAAAGTGAAGAAGGAGGGTTGAAGCCACTCATGAATCCCGAAAACCTTGGAAATGCATGGTTTATTGAAACGCTTACACAGACTGCTTCACCAGATGAAACCTATCAGAAATTAGCTACAATTGATTTTTCAAAAGAAGCGGTGAGTGAATCCTTGCGTATACCCGATATTCCAAAAAGCTACGCATCCGATTCATTGGCATCGATATCTTTGACGCATCACGAACCGGGATACCTTCGTTACACTTCACAAGCGTCAGAAGCATCATTTGCAGTATTCTCAGAAATGCATTACCCAACAGGATGGATTGCTACCATCGATGGTGTTGAACAGCCTCATTATAATGTGAATTATATTTTAAGAGGTATGCCCATTCCAAAAGGTACGCACCTTATAGAATTTGTTTTTGATCCTCCTGTTGTTCGTTTAGGTGGAAGAATTCAATGGATGAGTTTCCTTGTTTTTATGAGTTTATTAGCTTTTGGGATACGAACTAAGTTCAAAAGCAGTATCTTATAGCTATGGGAATTATTGCTCGTCAATCCTTTTATAACATCCTCAGTATCCTCTTTGCTTTTGCTCTAGGAGGGATCAATACCATTGTGTTTTATCCTCGTGTTATGGGCCCCGAATTTCACGGCCTCATTGGAGCTCTTTTAGCGAATTCAAACATCATACAACCCTTGTTTGCTTATGGAATACAGTTCACTATAATCAAATATTATTCTGCCTGTACAAGCAAACGCGAGCAAGATAATTTACTTGTATTCTCTATCCTCTTGCCTTTGGTGGTTATTCTACCCATAGTAGGTTTGGTATATCAATACGACTCCATCAGTGCTTTTGTTTTTTCTGAAGATTCTCCTGCTGGAGACTTTTTGTTTCTAATTTTTAGCATTGCAACGGCAACAGCTTATTTTGAAATCTTTTATAGCTGGTTGCGCATTCAAAAAAAGACAGTCTTTGGTAATTTTTTAAAAGAAGTTTATCAACGAGTAATGATTACCGTTCTATTGACGTTTTACTTTTTGGGATGGCTCGACTTTGATGGCTTTATAGTGGCTCTGATTGTAGGTTATTTTTTGCGCTTGCTGCTCATTGTGGGTTATGCCTTGTGGGTATACCGACCGGAGGTTCATTTTGAACTTCCAGAAAACCTCAAAGTATTGTTGCGTTATTGCAGCTATATTTTTTTAACAGGCTTCTCTGCTAGTATTATTTTGGACTTGGATAAGTCCATGATTGAGCAATTACTCAAACCAGAATACGTTTCTTTTTATATGGTTGCAATTTTCATTGCCGCTGTTATTGACGCGCCCTCTCGTGCCATGGTACAAATTGTAAGCCCAATGGTAGCTGAGGCACTGAATACGAAGAATAGCGTACGTTTAGAAGAGCTGTTGAAGAGAAGTTCCTTGAACCTGTTGCTTGTCTCCGGCTTGCTGTTCGTTTTGATTACGACCAATCTGGATGATATTTATCGTTTAATTGAATTATTAAACGCACAACAGGGCTATGCAGCTGGTTTGCCGATCATTTTACTGATTTCTTTTTCCAAGCTTTTTTCAGCCTCCTTAGGATGCTTAAACAACATCATTACCAATTCAGAATACTACCGCTATCTGCTCATCTTTTCGGTGGCAGCAGCCTCTTTAGCAGTGATCTTGAATATTCAATTCATTCAAAGTTATGGTTTTGTTGGTGCTGCACTTGCAACCTTGATTGTCGTTACCCTTTTTAACTTCCTAAAAATTGTATTGGTTTATTCTAAATTTAAGATTCATCCCTTTGGAATAAAATCCATCTGGGTTTTATTATTAATTCTGATATTATACGGAGTTTTCTTCAACATCAATTTGAATTTCCACCCCATACTTACGGTTACAATCAAGGCTACTCTAGCGGGTGCCTTATACTTGGGGGTGAGTTATTTTTTAGGTTTATCTGAAGAAGTAAACCGAGTGATTGATCGTTTTCTGAAAAAATAATAGCCTGCAGTTTCCTACAGGCTATTAAAACAAAATCATTAAACCAATAATCTAATTATGAAATCTAACTAAACTATTATTACTAGATCAATTACTGTGCCAAAGCCACATTCAAAATGTTAGTGTTATGTTAATTAGGACTTTAATTTTTTCTTCAGATAGGCTCCAGTAAAAGATCCTTTGATTTTTGATAGGGCTTCGGGTGTTCCTTCTCCCAGAAGTGTTCCCCCTTTATTTCCGCCTTCTGGTCCCAAATCAATCACATGATCAGCGCATTTGATCAAATCAATATTATGTTCTACAACAATGAGTGAATGCCCTTTTTCTAGAAGTGCTTCAAAAGAGGTTAGTAGTTTTTTGATGTCGTGAAAATGAAGCCCGGTTGTGGGTTCATCAAAAATAAAGAGGATCTTATCTCGGTGATCTCCCTTGCCAATGAAAGAAGCGAGTTTAATTCGTTGTGCTTCTCCCCCCGAAAGAGTAGCAGAAGACTGTCCAAGAGATACATAGCCTAAGCCTACCTTTTGTAGAGGTAAAAGCTTTTTGACGAGTTTGGCTTGCGCATGCTCTTCAAAGAAAGCGATCGCATCATCGACCGTCAATCCGAGGATATCATCAATGGATTTCCCTTCAAATTTCACTTCTCGTACTTCCTTTTTAAAGCGTCTTCCTTTGCAATGCTCACAGAGAAGAACAACGTCGGCCATGAATTGCATTTCAATGGTTACAGTTCCTTCTCCTTTGCACGCTTCACAGCGGCCACCATCTACATTAAATGAAAAATGCTTGGCTTGATAGTTTCTCATTTTCGAAAGCTGAAGACCAGCAAACAAAGCGCGGATGTCGTCGTAAGCTTTTATATAAGTTACCGGATTGGAACGAGATGAGCGACCAATAGGGTTTTGATCTATAAACTCAACATGCTTGATGGAACTGTAGTCGCCATCTAGTTTTGTGAATTGCCCTGGTTTTTCAACGAAAATATCCAATTCACGTTGTAGAGCTGGGTAGAGTATTTTTTTAACCAGCGTGCTTTTACCACTTCCCGAAACGCCTGTGACTACGGTCATTGAGTTTAGTGGGAAATGTGCTGTAATGTTTTTTAAATTATTTTCACGAGCGCCAACAACTATAATTTGCTCCTTATTCGTTCTGCGAATGGGCGGAACTTCAATTTTCAATTGACCTCTAAGGTATTGTGCTGTAAGGGATGAGGATTTTAGTATGGTTGCCATAGTACCCTGAGCAACTACTGCTCCACCTAAAGTTCCGGCTTCTGGCCCCATGTCAATAATACAATCTGCGGCTTGCATGATTTCTTCATCGTGTTCTACAACAAGAACTGTATTTCCGAGGTCTCGTAGTTTTTTTAGAATCTTGATCAAGCGTTCGTTATCACGCGAATGCAATCCAATACTGGGCTCATCTAAAATATACATAGAACCTACCAAGCTACTCCCCAGCGAGGTTGCAAGGTTGATTCTCTGTGATTCACCACCAGAAAGAGAATTTGATTTTCGGTTCAATGTCAAATACCCTAAGCCCACGTCCTTGATGAAATTCAATCGGCTTTTAATTTCTATGAGTAAACGATCAGCTACTTCTTGTTGCTGGGCTGACAGGGTAATGGTGTTGAAAAACGCTAAGAGGTCGTCTAAAGGCTCATTGACTAGCTCGGATAAACTCTTACCATTAACTTTTACGTAGGCTGCTTCTGGCTTCAATCGGGCCCCTTGACAAGAATCACAATGGGTTTTTCCACGGTATCGAGACAGCAGCACTCGGTTTTGAATTTTATAATTTTTTGCTTCTATTTTTTTAAAAAAAGCATTCAGTCCAGTGAAATAAGAATTTCCGTTCCACAACAAATTTTTGTGCTCCTGATCCAGTTCAAAATAGGGCTTATGAATTGGGAAGTCGAAACGATAGGCATTGTTGATTAACTCCTCATAGAATTTCCGCATACTACTTCCTTTCCAGGGAACAATCGCTTCTTCATAGATAGAAAGCCCAGTATTTGGGATAACTAACTCTGGATCAATTCCGATAACATCTCCGTAGCCTTCGCATACGGGACAAGCTCCAAAAGGATTGTTAAAACTGAATAAATGTACATTGGGAACAGCGAATTGAATTCCATCGGCTTCAAAATTATTAGAGAATTCTTTTCTGCTTTTCCCATCTAGGGATACTACAGAACAAACGCCATTTCCTTCGAAAAAAGCAATTTCAATTGCATCAGAAAGTCGGTTTTTAAAATCTTCATCTTTTTTTAATACAATACGATCAACAACCAATTCAAAAGACTTGGGTGGTTTTTCGGCAACGTCGTCTAATCGCAGCATTTTTCCTTCAGAATAGATGCGTGCAAATCCTTGTTGGATTAAAATTTTAACCACATCTTTTTGACTTCTTTTCTGGGTATTTGCTACCGTAGTCAATAGCAGTAGTTTGGTGTTTTCTTCTAATGAAAAGATGTAATTTACAACATCGGTAACACTGTCTTTTTTGACGACTGTATTTGAAATGGGGGAGTAGGTAACCCCAACGCGAGCATATAATAGCTTCAGGTAGTCGTAGATTTCTGTTTTAGTCCCGACTGTAGATCTTGGATTCGAAGAGTTTACTTTTTGTTCTACAGCAATTGCTGGTGCAATTCCCTTGATTTGGTCTACTTTGGGTTTGTTTAGCCTTCCCATGAATTGGCGTGCATAAGAGGATAAGCTTTCTACATAACGGCGTTGTCCTTCTGCATAAAGCGTATCGAAAGCCAAGGATGATTTTCCGGAACCCGAGAGGCCCGTAATAACGGTAAGCTTGTTTCGTTCTAAGGCAACATCAACGTTTTTAAGGTTGTGTAGCTGAGCCCCCAAGATGATGATATGATCTTTGGGGTCTAATGTTCTAAGGTCTTGCATACTAAAAATGAAGGGGGAAAGATACGATTTATAGGTTCAATTTTATGGCTGCTGATGACATATCTTATTATATTTTTTGGATCAAAAGTTTACCGCCTTGAGGATTGACTTTTAAGATACAATTGTTCCACTTTGGTTCGTGCCCAGGGAGTTCTTCTCAAGAACTTCAAACTCGATTTAATCGAGGGATTATCCGTAAAACAACGGATTGTGATTCGTTCTCCCAACTCTTCGAAGCCGTATTCATCAAATAGATGTTCCAGTATATCGGCTAATTTGACACCATGCAATGGGTTGTTTGGCTGCGATTCTATTTCTGCTGACATCGGATTGAATTTAATTCGCTAAGATAAGAGAATTCTTTTCTTGAATGGGGGCTTTATCCTTTTTCAGGTTTTGGGTAAAAACAACGAAAAGGTATTGGGATTATTGTAGTATGGAAAAATATTTCTATCTTTGTTTAAATAAAATATATACATATACAACAAAGCTACTTTTAAATTTATCGTAAACCCGCACCTCATGGGTGTTTAAAAGTAATGTATATGTCAAATTCCCTCATTAAAGAAAAAGACGCTGTCCTTGTAACTGGATACATTAACGGTTGTGAACGTTCCTTAGCAGTTCTTGTTGAACGACACAAACTGAAGATTTTTAACTTTATATATTCAAAAGTTTTTGATCGTGATATTGCAGAAGATATTTTTCAAGACACCTTCATTAAAGTAATCCGAACACTTAAAAGAGGGGTGTACCAAGAAGAAGGAAAGTTTTTGCCTTGGGTCATGCGTATATCGCACAACTTGGTAATCGATCATTTCAGAAAAAGTAACCGTATTCCGATTTTTGAAAGCAAAGATGACTTTGATATTTTCCAAATCATTGGTGATGACGTTCCAAATGTCGAAAGCAACATGATTGACAAACAAGTTGTTGAAGACTTACAAAAACTGATTACCGAATTGCCTGATGATCAGCGTGAAGTTCTTACAATGCGCTTATATAAAGACATGAGTTTCAAGGAAATTGCTGAATCTACAGGAGTCAGCATCAATACTGCTCTGGGGCGTATGCGATACGCAGTAATCAATATTCGTAAACTTATTACTGAACACCAGATCGTTTTGTCTGCTTAGGTATACGATTTTAGTTTTTTTTACGTTCTGTATATGTAACGAATATATATGGAACAAGATTACTCTAAAAAAAAATCTGAAATAATAACTGAGGGTCCTAGTGACCTGTCTGTAAAACGTATCCTTGCTTTTTCTAAAGCATTCAAGACGTTGAACACTTCTGAGGATCCGATCAAGCCTAAAAAATAGACGGTTATTGACCTATTATTTTTTTTCAAATGCTTTCAATACAGATTTTCTTCCTATCGTTCTTGTAATAATATCCTCCTCTATTTTCCATCCACGTGCAGGCGAATACTCTCTTCCATACCAAATAATTTGTAAGTGTAAATCATTCCAGCATTCCCTTGGGAATAGTCTTTTTGCATCCCGCTCCGTTTGAACTACATTGGTTCCTTTAGAGAATCCCCAGCGATATAATAATCTGTGAATATGGGTGTCTACAGGAAAGGCAGGAACTCCAAAGGCCTGAGCCATTACCACCCCAGCAGTTTTATGCCCGACAGCCGGAAGGGCTTCTAGTGCTTCAAAATCTTGGGGAACCTTTCCATCATGCTTATCTAAGAGAATGTGCGACAAGCCATGAATACCTTTAGATTTCATCGGGGATAAGCCAACAGGTTTTATTATTTCACGAATCTCTTCTACGGTGAGTTTAATCATTTCTTGAGGAGTATCGGCACGTTCGAAAAGAAGAGGCGTTATTTTATTGACACGGACATCGGTGCTTTGTGCTGACAACAAAACTGCAATTAAGAGTGTGTACGGATCCTTATGATCTAGTGGTATTGGAATTTTAGGATATAAATCCTGAAGGGTTTTCATCGTAAAAGCTACTTTTTCTTTTTTGGTCATTTGGACTGGATTTCAGAGGTTTAGTTTTTATTCCAACAAAACAATCTCTTCTGGGTTATTTCACCGTTTATTCTTTTTGTAATTTAGAAAAAAATAACAAATGAATACACTTAAAGTAGGCGATTTAGTTCCAAATTTTAGTTGCGCCGATGAAAAAGGAATCCTACACAATTTAGAAGATTATAAAGGTAAAAAGTTGATTGTTTTCTTTTACCCAAAAGCAAGTACTCCGGGCTGTACAGCTGAAGCTTGTGATTTACGCGATCATTACCAAGAACTCAAAAACGCGGGTTATAGTTTGCTGGGAGTCAGTGCAGATAGCCAAAAGAAGCAATTGAATTTCTCTAACAAATATGAATTTCCTTTTCCTCTTTTAGCTGATGAAAACAAGGAAGTCATCAACGCTTTTGGGGTTTGGGGCTTAAAAAAGTTTATGGGCAAGGAATACGACGGTATACATCGCAAGACGTTTATTATAGATGGAGCTGCTAAGGTTGAACGTGTGATTGACAAGGTTAAAACGAAAGCGCATGCTGCTCAAATTCTAGATGCAGACGCTTAGGATTTTATTTTTTTCAATGCGGGGTTGTACCCAAACATTTCCTTTTTTACAATCATTTCAGAAATACCCTCTGGAAGATGTTCGTCCCATCCCGCTTCGTTATTCTTAATTTGTTTTAGAATTCCACGAGAAAAAATATCCAAATATTCAGGTTCAAAATCAAAAATATCCATAACCTTCCCATTGTATTTGAAGAACTTGTAGAAGTCTTTCATACGTGGGTGAAGTTTTAGGTTATTACTGGTCACAATTGCACCTTTTTCGTCCTTCATCGGATAGAGGTAGACCTTGAGGTTGTTGTAAAACATTTTACCAAAGGCTTCTAGAATACCACCACTCAAATCGGTGTAGTAGTTTTCATCAAAAATTTCAACAAAACTATTCACTCCCATGGCTAAGGCCATTTGTTTTTTGGTGTACTGCGATAAATAATCAACCAGTCGATAATACTCTTTGAAATTCGAGATCATTACGATATGACCGAGTGAGCATAAAAGCTTAGCACGATCCATAAAGTCCTTTTCGTCAATTTCTCCTTGGGATGTGAGGTTGGAAAGTGTAATTTCAAAAATTACAACCGTTTTATTTTCATCAACGTCACGTTCTTTCAAAAACACTTCAAGCGACTTTTCGAACATGTCGATGTTGACCTTAGTTACCGGTCTGAAGCTACCTCTTAGGGCTAAGATGTTTTTTTTATAAAGTTCTCTTGCTGGTAAAATGTTATTCCCATTCGGATTGAACATAACCGCTTCGGTCATTCCTTTTTTAACAAGCTGTAAACTCATCAGCCGATTGTCGACACCTTCAAAATTTGGTCCTGAGAAATTGATGGTATCAATTTCAATAGCATCCTTATCGAGGTGGTCGTATAAATATTTTAAAAGTTTTTTAGGTTCGTCGTGTTTGTAAAACGCACCATAAATAAGGTTCGCACCCATAATTCCAATAGATTCTTGCTGGAAGCGCGCTTCAGTTTGATGAAATCGCACGTGGAGGGTAATTTCACTAAACGCTTTGTCTGGACCTGTTTGAAAACGTATGCCCATCCAACCGTGACCTCTGAATTTTTTCGCAAAATCGATGGTGGTAACTGTATTGGCATAGGTGAAAAACATTTTGTTTGGATGCTCTGACCTTGGAATTCTGTTTTCAAGCAGCTGCATTTCATGATTCAACATCTTACTCAAACGGGTTTCGGTAACGTATCTACCGTCTTCGTCTTCACCGTATATGTTATCACTGAAATTCTTATCGTAGGCGCTAATGGTCTTCGCTATTGTCCCTGAAGCACCACCAACTCTAAAAAAGTGGCGGGCAACTTCTTGGCCGGCACCAATTTCTGCAAAAGTCCCATAAATGTGCTCATTCAGATTGATGCGTAATGCTTTGGCTTCAATTGAGGGTCTGTTCTCAAGAGCACGTTCACCGGGTAGTTGTGTTGACATAAAAATGTATTTCGCAACAAATGTACAAAGTTTGTTTATTCTAGAGACAAATTTCTACCTTTGAAATCATGTTTACAATCACTTTTTTAGGAACAGGAACTTCCCAAGGAATTCCAATTATTGGCAGTAAGCATCCAGTTTGTCATAGCCAAAACCCTAAGGACAAACGCTTACGAGTATCCATTTCTATTGCTTGGGATGATTGTAATTTTATAATCGATTGCGGACCAGATTTCAGACAGCAACTTTTACGCAATCCAATCGAAAAACTCGATGGAATTTTGTTTACCCATGAGCATGCTGACCACACCGCAGGACTCGACGACATCCGCCCCTTTTTCTTTAGACAGGGGAATATTAATTTTTTTGCAACTCAAAAGGTCTTCTCCGCTTTAGACCAACGCTTTTCTTATATCATGAACGATGAAGATAAGTACCCAGGTGCTCCTTCGGTTGAACGTATTATCATAAATAAAAACACGCCCTTTAAATTGCATAATCAATGGATAACCCCCATTGAAGTGATGCATCACAAATTAGAAGTAATGGGCTATCGCTTTGGGAATTTTGCTTATTTGACTGATGTAAAGACAATTGCTGATGAAGAACTGGATAAATTACAGAATCTCGATGTTTTGGTACTCAGTGCCCTTCGAGTTGAGACACATCCTTCCCACTTGAATTTAGATGAAGCACTTGCACTAGTGGAAGTTTTGCAACCCAATAAAGCCTATTTTACGCATATCAGCCATTTACTTGGTTTTCACGACGAAGTAGAACACAGCTTGCCAGATCATATTCATTTAGCTTACGATACCTTAGCAATAACATCAACTTAGTTTACATACGATTCATTCAATACCACTTATGAAAAAAAACATCTTCATTTACCTCTTTTCTTTTACTGCGCTGATTCTTGTATTTCAGATAGTCAATAGCAATAAAATATTGATGGATCAACAGCGTAGGCTTGAGAAAAAACAAAGCCAACTCAAGGCCTTAAAGGATTCTTTAAAAGTAGAAAAACGTCGTTTTTTTGAGAATGTTTATTTTTCACTGGATACAAACGAAGAAGCATTAGTTTATTTTGACGCTTTGGACTTTCCGGTTACTTCAGCACGAATAAAAGATGCCCTATACGACACCAATTTATTGGGAGAAGAAGAATCGTTAGTGCCCTATGCTCAAATGGACGGTAAGTTCCTGATTAATAAGATTAAGGTATTGAACCACAAATGGGTCATTGCAGATTTTTCTGACGGTACTTTCTGGGGGGAATTGCTAATCAAATATCAAGTGGCTGCAGATGGGACACTTACTTTTACTGTAGTGGAGCACTTCCTCTACGCTGCAAACTAATGATGCTGATTTTGTAGCCATTCCAAGAGATCCCTAAAATTATCTGGACTGATGGTATGCGGTGCATCATACTCTTTATACACTACAGAAACTCCCTGCTCCCGAAGTAAATCAATTCCTTTCCGGGTATGACTTATTGGAATTACGGGATCAATTATTCCATGCGAACTGAAGCAATTTAGAGCGGCCTTACTATCCTTATTTTGTACGATTAGTTTGGGGTTAAAAAAACCACTGAGTGCCATTATTTTATCAATCATTTTGGGATAAGTAAGTCCCAAAGCCCAACTCAAAATTGCACCTTGACTAAACCCTAGAAAATCAACTTGTTCTCTAGTCGAATTGATTCGGTCTAAATGATGTTTTACGTTGTACCGAATTAAATCGCGGGATTGAATTCCTTCTTCATCGTCCGACCACTTATTCATGTCTTCATCAAAAGTTATCGTATACCAGGCATAACTACCCTCGCTGAGCACAATAGGAGCTCGGAGCGCTATGATGTGATAAGTATTGGGAAGGTAGCGAGCAAAAGAAAATAAGTCTCCCTCATGGCTACCATAACCATGAATTAAAAACAATACGGGAGGATTTGAACTTTCTTCGGTTGGGGTTTGATGTAGGTACTCTAAAATTTGATTGGAATCTATATGCATTTAAGGGTTGTCTGTCTGTTATTAATAACCCCATAAACAGTTCCCTGTGTCGGACTGTTTAGGAAGGCGCAGTTTTTTGAACTCGAAAGAATTTGTTCTTCTTTTAGGGAGCCATTTCCTGAAGGATTGAATAGGCTTAAATTTGCTTGTTGTCCAACTTCTATGGTTTGGTTTTCAATTCCAAAACGCGCTTTCCCTTTGGTTAAGATAGCGATCACATGGTCAAGAGGGAAGAGGGTACACAAAACTCCAAACATAGCTTCAATACCGATGGTTCCCGTTGCGGCATATTCAAATTCCAAATGTTTTAATTCATCATTCAAGGGTTCGTGATTGGATGTAACCATATCGATGGTTCCATCAATAACCCCCTGTCTTAAAGCTGTCCGATCTGCATCGGTTCTCAGTGGTGGGTCTAATTTGAAATGTGTATTGAAATCTGAAAGTTCCTCTTCTGTAAAGACTAAATTGGCTAGTGCCACACTACAACTAACTTGTAAGCCTTGTTTTTTCGCCTTGCGGATAAGTTCAACAGCAGCAGCAGAGGATAAAAACGGAATATGTAATTTGCCACCTGAATATTCTAAAACGGCAAGGTCGCGCTGAATCTGCAGGATCTCGCTCAGGGTGGGTGTTCCAGATAAACCATTGCGGGTGCTTACATTTCCTTCATGAACACCTCCCTGACTTCCAATACTTGTATCGGTAGGGTGTGAAATAAGGAGCCCGTCAAAACGTTGGGCGTATTGAAGTGCAATTTTTAGTAGCTCAGCATTCTTGATGGCCTTTTTATAGTCGCCAAAAGCTACTGCTCCATTTTGCTTTAAATCGAATAATTCGGTTAATAGTTTTCCCTCTTGATTTTTGGAGAAAGAGGCGATGGGGTGTATTTGAGTTGCTGTTTTGTTTCCAGCATTTTTCAGGTAACAAACCCCCGATTGGTTGTCCGTTATTGGGTTGGTGTTCGGGTTCAATGCAATTTGCGTAAAACCACTCAAACCGGCAGTTTTTAAACCGTTTTCCAAGGTCTCTCTTTCCTCGTATCCGGGTTCACCAAAGCAAACACTGCTGTCAAACCAACCCCGTGAAATATGCAGGTTTGGATAGGTTATTACTTCAGCAGTTTCATCAACTATTTCATCATCTATAGCTGTGATGATACCGTTGGTGATTAGAAGGTCTTTGGTGGAGTAATGGAATGCGTGCTTTGGATCAATTAAAGTCGCTTTTTGAAGGAGTATTTTCATTAATTGTAAAACAAATTCCGAATGTGCTTACAAAAGTACAAAACAAATGGGAATTTGGATGAATTAATTGAGGACAGCTTTAAAATTTCTCAAAGGCACCTAATCCAAAGAGTGCAAAATCGTATTTAACGGGATCTTCGGCATCCATTAATCGCAGCTGGTGGTCGAGTTCTAGAACCGCTTTTGCATCGTTTTGTTTACGGTCGAGAATCCCTAATTTACGAGCGATTGTTCCAGAATGAACGTCTAAGGGGCATGAAAGCTGGCGGGGGTGAATGCTTTTCCATATTCCAAAATCTACTCCAGTAGAGGAGGAGCGAACCATCCACCGCAAATACATATTGATTCGTTTTGCAGCTGAACCTTTTAACGGATCTGCCAAGTGTTTTTGAGTGCGTATTTGATGGGGAAGTTCAAAAAAGCGTTTTTTGAAATGATGCAGGGCTGTCTGTACACCCAACTCTTCTGCATTTTGTGACATGGCAGTTTCAAGACCGCCATGATTTTCATATAAATGCTGCAAGGCTACAACAAAGTATTTTAAATCTTCAGCCTTGAAGGTCCTATGAACAAATCCATTGAAAACATCTAAATCTCTTGTTTGGTGATTCTTTATGAAATCGTAGGGAGCTTCCTCCATAAGCGACATCATTTTAGTTGCATTTTTGATGATGCTGGTTCTGTTGCCCCAGGCAATTGTTGCTGCCAGAAAACCTGCAATTTCTATATCTTCTTTTTTCGAAAAACGATGTGGAATTTGAATGGGGTCGGCTTCAATAAATTCCTGACTCTGATAATGTTCTGCCTTGAGGTCTAAAAACTCTTTTAATTCGCTCAAATGCATTTAGAGTATAATTTTCCCGTCAATTAATTCAATTTTTCGATCTGCTTTTTCAGCTAATTCTTGGTTGTGGGTAACGATAACAAACGTATGACCGTATTGATCTCTGAGGTCAAAGAACAATTGATGGAGCTGCTCAGCAGTTTGACTATCTAAATTACCACTCGGTTCGTCTGCAAAAATAATTTTTGGATTATTCATCAGGGCTCGAGCAACAGCAACACGTTGTTGTTCGCCTCCAGAGAGTTCATTGGGTTTGTGCGAACTCCTTGAGGATAAACCCAATTGATCCAGTAATTCCGAGGCTCTTTTTTCTGCTTCTTTCCTTGTTGTTCCTTTGATAAAAGCAGGAATCATAATATTTTCTATGGCATTGAATTCTGGCAGTAACTCATGGAATTGAAAAATAAAACCCAACGCTTGATTTCTGAATTCAGAAAGTTCATTTTCTTTTAAACTCAAGATGTCGGTTTTGTCAATTTGTAAGGAAACATCCGTGCCAGAGTCGGGAGATGATAAGGTGCCCAATATTTGTAAAAGGGTTGTTTTTCCTGCACCAGAAGGGCCAACTATTGCTATGATTTCACCGGAATTAATCTCTAGTGCAATGTTTTTGAGGACATTAACATCGCCTAATTTTTTATGAATATTACGTGCAACAATGAGTTTTTCCATAGCGAGTACAAAGTACTATTTAATCTGTTTTTCTCTAGGAGGCAGCTTAGTTTTTTTTAGTACACTCAGAAATATTTTTTTATTATTAAATATAGGAGAACCAAAAGAAACTTGTTTATTATATATATTTATATTTGTTAATCAAAACAATAGATATGAATTCGTTGGAAACAGCATATGTTGCGGGAGGTTGTTTTTGGTGTACAGAAGCTTTATTTCAGCGCCTGAAGGGGGTTGAAGAAATTCATTCGGGCTATATGGGTGGAACTGTAAAAAACCCTGCCTACCGAGAGGTTTGTACTGGAAGAACAGGGCATACCGAAGGGATTAAGGTTCTTTTTGATCCCAAGATAATTTCTTATCGAAGCCTGTTAACGGTGTTTTTTGCTACCCACGATCCAACTACCTTAAACCGTCAAGGGAATGATGTTGGAACTCAATACCGCTCTTCAATTTTTTACACTACCGATGAACAAAGAGCAATTGCTGTTGATTTAATTGCAGAACTACAAAAAATTACTTTCGAAGCACCCATTGTAACGGAATTATTGGCAGAAATGCCCTTTTACATGGCAGAGGAGGAACATCATAACTACTATAATAACAATAGTGAGCAAGGATATTGCTCTTTCATCATAAGCCCCAAAATTCAAAAGTTAAAACAAAATTACCTGCACCTTTTAAAAACTATATGATCAACGAAAACTTCAACATTGAGACCTTACCACTAACTGAAGAATTAAAAGAAAATTTTACCAATGTTATAAACCTTCTCGGTGAGGATACTGACCGTGAAGGTCTAGTAAAGACTCCTGAGCGCGCAGCTAAGGCGATGAAGTTTCTTACGAGCGGCTATTCAATGGATCCAAAAGAAATTCTTGAAGGCGCCATGTTTAAAGAAGACTACAAAGAGATGGTGATCATCAAGGATATTGAGCTCTATTCTCTTTGCGAGCATCATATGCTTCCGTTTTTTGGGAAAGCGCATATTGCATACATCCCAAACGGTCATATTGTTGGGTTGAGTAAAATACCAAGAGTAGTAGATGTATTCGCACGCCGTTTGCAAGTTCAAGAACGATTGACGGAACAAATCCTAGAGTGTATCAACGACACGCTCAAACCACAGGGTGTTGCCGTAGTGATTGAAGCTTCCCATATGTGCATGATGATGCGTGGTGTTCAAAAGCAAAATTCAACGACTACAACCTCAGGTTTTCGTGGAGCATTTAAAGAGTCGAATACCCGGAATGAATTTTTAAAACTGATTGCTTCTAGTTTGTCTTAAGATTCTCGAAAAAAACGTTTAAATCCCATGCGACTAAGAATTTTCTTTTCAAAGTTCCAGAAAAATTTGAATTGAAAAAAAAGGGTTCCAAAAAAGATCAGTAAGACTTGATAGATTGGAAATACGATTAAAATTCGCAGGAACCAGTAGAGGACATCTCCCAAAATAACCCCTTCAAAAGCGCTCTTTTCTACCCCCACAAAATCCAATAAGGGTTTGGCTATTTTAACCGATGAAGATCCCGTAATTGCAAAAACAACAAAAATAATAACGAGCTGTAGATTTGATTCTACATCCCATTTATCTTTTAAGCGATTGAAATATCCCATTAAAGGAGTATTGCTGCTATTTGTTGAGCTAACTCTTCTCCAATACGATCTTGAGCTTCTCCAGTTGCAGCACCAATATGTGGGGTAAGTGAAACTTTTGAGTGCATCAAGACTTGCATTGCAGGCTTTGGTTCTTCTTCAAAAGTATCTAAACCAGCAAAAGATAGTTTCCCGCTGTCAAGTGCTTTTAGTAAAGCTACCTCGTCGATAACACCTCCTCGAGCTGCGTTGACAATGGCAGCGCCATCTTTCATCTGATTGAATTCTTTTGCTCCAATTACATAATCTTTTTGTGCCGGTACGTGAAGGCTTACAAAATCAGATTCAGCTAATAGTGATTCTTGCGATTGAATTTTAATGTCAACATCAACCGTTTGACCGTCAAAGAGGGCAACTTGTACTGTAGCAAATTCCATAAACTTATCGGCAGCAATGACACGCATTCCAACACCGAGAGCAATCTTAGCAACTTCTTGACCAATACGACCAAAACCTATGATTCCAATCGTTTTTCCACGAAGTTCAATTCCTTTAGCATAAGCTTTTTTCAAACCCTTGAAATTAGATTCTCCTTCTAAAGGCATGTTGCGGTTGGAGTCGTGTAAAAAACGAACTCCACCATAAAGATGAGCAAACACCAATTCTGCAACCGAAGCCGAAGAAGAGGCGGGTGTATTGATTACATTCAATCCTTTTTCGCGAGCATAGGCAACATCGATGTTATCCATTCCAACACCACCTCTTCCAATGATTTTTAAAGAAGGACATGAGTCAACCAACTCTTTACGCGCAGTGGTTGCGCTTCGGACCAGTAAAACGGTTACCTCATTCTCGTTGATATAAGAAATTAGTTGTTCTTGTGCTACGTTGGTTGTGATTACTTCAAAGCCTTTGGCTTCTAGGGCATCAATTCCACTTTGAGATATTCCGTCGTTTGCGAGTACTTTCATGTATGTATTTTAAAGAGTTTGTTCGAATTTTTGCATTACGTCAACCAAAAGTTGTGCGCTTTCTATGGGTAGTGCATTGTAGATAGAAGCACGGTATCCGCCAACAGATCGGTGTCCTTTAAGACCACTTATACCTGCCTCATTCCATAAAGCGTCAAAAGCTGCTCCGTCTCCTCCCTCTGCAAGATTGAAGGTAGCATTCATATACGAACGGTCTTCTTTTGCAGCAAAACCTTCGAAGGCTGAATTACGATCAATTTCGTTGTATATAAGGGCTGCTTTTGCTTGGTTGTGTTTTTCAATATGCGCCAATCCACCATTTTCATGCAACCATTCTAAGGTTAGCATGGAGGTGTATATCGGAAATACAGCTGGTGTATTGAACATGCTGTCGCTATTTAATTGTACTTGGTAGTCCATCATCGAAGGGATGACACGATTAACTTTTCCAAGAATGTCTTCTTTAACAATAATTAAAGTAGCTCCAGATGGCCCCATGTTTTTTTGAGCTCCAGCATAAAAGAGATCAAATTTTGAATAGTCAAATTGTCTTGAAAAAATATCGGAACTCATATCGGCAACAAGAGGGACATTGGTTTCAGGAATCTCCTGAAATTGAGTTCCAAAAATAGTATTGTTGGTGGTGATGTGTAAATAGTCTAGGTCAGAAGGAATTTCGTGGCCTTTGGGGATGAAATTGAAATTTTGATCTTTAGAAGATGCAACTTCAACTACTTCTCCGAAAAGTTTAGCCTCTTTTATGGCCTTATTTGACCAAGCTCCTGTATTGATATAGCCCGCTTTTTTATCTAATAAATTGTAGGCAGCCATCAGGAATTGCATACTAGCTCCCCCTTGAAGAAATAAGGCTTTATACCCTTTGTCTTTGAGGCCAGTAAGTTCTAGTGCCAACTCTTGCGCACGTTCCATAACAGCAATAAACTCTTTACTTCTGTGCGATATCTCAATAAGTGAAAGACCCATTCCGTTGAAGTCTAAAACCGCTTCGGAAGCCTTTTTCATTACTGAGGCTGGTAGTATGGAGGGACCTGCACTAAAATTATGCTTTTTCATATTTTTTATTAAGGTGCAAATATCTGTATTACCCATTAAAAAACGCCATATAAATGTGCATTTTTTAAATGAATTTTTAACATTCTACGTTAATATGTTTAAAAAATCTAATGTATTTTTTCCATCTGCATAATCCCAGAGTTGAGGCAGTTGGGCTTTACCAAAAGCAAAGTGACCGGCTGTGTTTTGATTGGAGCTAATGCATTGAATCAAATCTTGATCCTCGATTAACTTTTTTTCTAGCATTTGCGCATCCTCGTAATATTCATAATGCAGGCATGCTACTGGGGAAGTATAGGAGGCATCTTCTTTGAGCATAAAAAAACCATTGTCTAGTAAATCAAAAAGACTCATTAGATATACCGCCTTGTTGTAATCGTAATTATTTGCATACTTAGCCGAATCCATTAGACTGGCATACGGATAAAGTGCACCAAAAATTAAATTTAAATCATAGTCTTTGGGGACAAATATTTTGGAGGTACTTCTACAACCCAAGCCAAAGTACTGAACGATATCTGAGGCTAAAGCTTGGAGTTCCTCCTGGGTTTCGTTTCCATCCAAAATGGCAACACCATTTCTGTTGGAACGAATCAGGTTAGGGACTTTTGAAAAATAATACTCAAAATAACGCGCAGCATTATTACTACCCGTAGCGATGACCGCGTCAAAATCGGTAAAGCGCTCTTTTGTAAATTCCACAAAGCTGGTAAAACGGGGTTCGAATTCTTCTAATTTCTGAATCAGAAAAGCGATCAGCAATGGATCGGAAGAAGAACATTTAACCAAGGCTTTGTTTCCACTCAATAAAACACTCAATACATCGTGAAAACCAACCAAAGGAATGTTTCCAGCTAGGACCAAACCAACAGTTTTCGGAGCTGTATGATCAAAAGAATAGGGGAGTAGCCACTGGGTTAAATCTTTTTTGTTGAGCAATTGGCCCCAGGCTGCAAAAGCGTGTAAAACTTTTTCTTTAGAAAACCATCCGTTCTTACTTTTGGCGTGCTTTATTGTTTCGAACAAACGATCGTAAGTCGGATCTTCGGGATTGATGTTTCTTAGGAAGTCGCCCAAGCGATCGAATGCAAATATTCGTTGTTCTAGTTGGATCATTATTTGTAGGATAAACTTTTAGGTCTTACTTTTGTGGCAAATTTAACTAAAGAATTCCTACTATGGCTATTATTA
>Ga0209374_1001259_pt1 | contig 25227 bp, 20 predicted proteins | sample SaaInlLV_DNA_10m_FD_184683 | JGI IMG/M metagenome (GOLD analysis project Ga0209374, IMG submission 184683) | Marine microbial communities from expanding oxygen minimum zones in the Saanich Inlet - SI075_LV_DNA_10m (SPAdes) (version 2) | ecosystem: Environmental > Aquatic > Marine > Unclassified ... | reverse complement strand
ATATAACCGGCACGACAATCGCCAGCGCGGTTACCTAGATCATAAACCGCGCAACAAGTACCGTACTCACCAGCGCAATGACAATAGTAGGTGGCATCATTCGTCTAGGTATGAGCACAAGTACAACCGCAGAAACCATTCAGGCCACAACAATCGAAGTGCTGGCGAGGGGTTTCAAAATGGCCGTCAACAAAGGCACAACAGTCATGGGCGCGAGCAGCACAATGGCGGCAGCCAGCGCAATAGAACTCGAACGTCTACTGCCTCAGACCAGACTAAGCAACGCGCTTGGAAAGGTTAACCATAAATCTAATGCTAGCCCGCGCTTCACGCGCGCAAAGTACTACTAACCCACTACGCCCCGCCACTCCGGGGCTTTCGGATTAAGTGCCCAAACCAAGGCCACCATAGAAAGCCCAGAAACTGGGCACCAATAGAAAAATGCAATCCCCGCACTAGACATCCAAACCACCAGCAAGCACGCCAGCGTAAAACCCAACATAATAGTTGGGAATGTACCAATACCGAATCGCGCCAAAATAATGCTGCCAAAAATAGCGCCATAGACATAATTAGGTAGTTTAAAAGTTAAATCTAGCAACCCTTCCGCGGAGTAATTGCCAAAGAACAGCGCCAACGCAAAGAAAATCACCCCCCAAACCAACATGAAGAACCGGGAGGCTTTTAGATAATGGGCTTCAGTTTCGGTTGGCCGCCAGCGGCCATAAATATGATTAACCGTTAGGTCTGAACTTTCTGCCAACGCTGAATCTAAGGTTGAAATGGCCGCTGCAAATATTGCCGCAATAAAAATACCCGATATCCCCACGGGCAATTCAGTGGCGATAAAATGCGGGAATATTCTGTCAGGAGAACTCGCTAGTTCTAAAGCGACCTCGTCTGGCAAACCTCGCTCGCCGTAAAAGGCAAATAAAGCCAAACCTACGCCAAGAATCACCAAGTGCATGACATAAAACAGCGCCGCAAAATCAAAGGCTTTTTGTGCATCACCCACACTGCGGCAGGCTTTCACTCGCTGCCAGGTGCCTTGAGTACTGCCTTGGGCAATGCTTAAACCGATGGCGCCAATGACGCCTGCCCAAATGGTGTAGCGTTTTTCCGGATCGGTATCAAAGTCGAACAACACCAGCTTGGCTTGCTCATCTAACCAAATGATTGTATCGGGCAGCGTACGTTCCAAACCTAAGAGCATGTAGATCAGTGCAAAGCCGGCACCTACTGCAAACAAACCGAAGAGCAAAAAATCGGTCCAAATCACGGTTTTAATGCCCGCAAGCGCGCCCCAAAGTACGCTGATCACCATGACAAATAATGCGCATGGTGCCAGTCCCCAGCCACTGATGACATCTAATACCAAGCCCGCTGTGAGTAGTTTTACCCCTGAGTTAATGACATTAAGCAGTAAGCCCAGATACATTGAAAACTCCCCGGTGGCCGGATCTATGCGCCGAGCAATATACTCGTAGCTGGTGGCCAAGCCTTGGCTTTCATAAAATGGCCGCGCCAATAAACGCGCAACCACCACCTTCCCGGCAGCCAAACCTAAGATAACTTGGAAGTAAGTTAAATTGCCGCCTTCAGCAAAAACTGCCGCAGGCACGGAAATAAAGGTTACAGAGCTGACCACGGTGGCAATGATACTTGCCGATACTGCCCACCAAGGCATCGAACCGTCTGCTTGGAAAAAACCTTTGCGGTCCTTTATGTTGCCACTGAGCCTGTGACCCAAATAGGTCACAGCCAGCATTACCAATAGAACTACAGCAAAATCAATGAGGTGCAAAAGTTAGCTCACTTAGCTGTGTTGGTGGTCTGGGCAGGAACGCCGGAAGAGCCCGGCAAAAAAGTGGCAACAAATTTTCTTTGGGTGAAACGACAGCCCTCTTCTGAGTACTGGTACTCATCAAAGTACTCGCCCATGGCGGTGAAGTTGGCGATCATACTCGGCCCTGTACTCTTAGCGCCGCCGTAGATCAGCGCATAGCTCACGCCCGTGGCAGACGTTGCGTCCACAGGCTTTATGCGAATATTGGTCATCATGTGGCGCAGGGTCGGCCCATCTTTGTTCGCCAAACGCGCAGCAATGGCTTTATGCCCAACAAAGGTTTGATCCATTACCGACAGCGAACCGTCCGAGGTGAACAAACCCGCAAACTTCTCAGCGTCTTCTTGATCACGGTAAGTTGCATAGTCCAAAACCAGCTCATGACAACTGGCGATCATCTCCGCATTAGGATGGGAAGCCTGGGAGAATAAAGGCATGCCAAACCCAGCCAGAGCCAATAAAAACACCCACCCAAGAGACAACAAGTTGTCAGGAACCAAAGCGCTCACAACCGAACAATCCGAGTACCCACGTTACCGCCTGATAACAAATCTACAAAGGCTTCTGGCGCGGCAGCTAGCCCATTGACTTCATCAGTCAAGCTGATCATTTCGCCACTTTGTAACCAAGTATGAATTTGCTCGCGGGCCATAGAATATTGTTCGGCAAAATCAAACACCAAAAATCCGCGCATGGTGATACGATTATTCACCAACAATCCAGGAATACCTCGGGGGCCTGGCTCTGGTGTATTGGTGTCATATTGCGACACCACACCACAACAGCTAATACGCCCTGCAACGTTCATACGAAACAACGCAGACCCTAAGATCATGCCGCCAGTATTGTCGAAGTACACGTCAACACCATTGGGTGTCGCCTCTTTCAAACTCTGGCGATAATTCGCGTCTTTGTAATTGACCACGCTGCCAAAACCTAATTGCTCGGTGAGTACGCGGCCCTTTTCTTCGCTGCCGCAAACACCCACAGTATGGCAACCCGCAATACGCGCCATTTGTCCTACCATATGCCCAACAGAACCTGCTGCTGCTGAAACCATAACGGTTTCACCCGCCTTCGCTTGGCCCACTTCATTAAGCCCAAAGTACGCAGTCAATCCGTTGATACCTAACGGGCCTAAGTAATGAATGGGGTCGTGACTGGGATCAATCTTCGTGACCAACTTCGCATCTTGGGCAGAGTAGGCCTGCCAGCCTGTAGCAGCTGTGACATGATCGCCAACACTTAATTCGGGCGCATTAGACGCCACCACTTCACCCACGCCAGTACCGTTCATAACCCGACCTGCTTCGGGCGCACCGGCATAACTTGCGCTGCCCTGAAGACCCGCACGCGTGCCCGCAGTAATCGCAAAGGCGATGGTTTTAATCAGCACCTGACCTGGACCCATTTCTGGCATGGCCGATTCTGAAAGACGATAATTATCTGCGGCTAATTTACCTGTAGGCAGACTGTCTATAAGTACTTGTTGATTCTGCATGATGGGTTCCTTTTTATGCTGAATAGAAATTTATTGTTTATCCGTGATTGGTGTCAGCTCAGTTTTTCAAGACTGGCAAAACGTCTGTCATAGTTTGGCGCGGTACCAATTTAGGTAACTGCCCATTATTTCTGCAAACTCTGGCCGCGCGCTCAAATTAAGCATATGCGCGTAAGCCCTAGGGTACTGCTGCAGGCCGTCGCGACTAATGAGCTTGTAGCCCTGCGCATGCAGACTGTTCTCAGCATGACCTTCGCGCAAAAACTGAGCGAAATCACAAACAAAAGAAATGTCTGCAATTGACAGAGTGTCGCCTACGAGAAACGAGGCCTGCATATCTTCGGAGTCTTGTGACTCTGCGCTGGCATTGGTTGCGACACCCGCTAACGCAGCTTCAATGCCGTCCAAATAAAATTCGTAGGCACCTACCATGCGTTGGTATGCCTCTTCGCTAAGCGACTCAATACCCAGCAAGTACACTTGGGCTTCCCGCGCAAAAACTAGGTTGGCGTCAAGAAAACTGTCTATTCGCGAGGCTTCGTAATGTTCACTGCCATACAGCTTGGGCAAACCGGGTTTATCTGGCGCTGCACGTACAACGCTGCGCAAAATACTATTGGACTCAAATATACCCACCTGCCCGTCACTACTGAAACCAGCAGGCACTGTGCCAAATGGGTGGGCTTGGAGAAATTCATCGGTCTTATATAGCGCGCCTTTAAAGCCTCTACGTCCCTGACGCGCGGCGGGGTTATCTGGCGTTTTTTCTTCATCAGTTAACTGCCGCGGCTGAGCATCCCACAGCCAGTCACCTAATTTCGCTGGCTTGTCGCCGGTAACCACCACATCTACTTGGAGCAACTTTGCGGCAATCAATGATTTCCACACCCGTGGGTTGGGTAAATAAGAAAATATTCTAAGTACTGTTGCGCTCACTGATTTCTCCCCATACAACTCATTGACCCCCATCGACTTTCATGAATCTTCATGAATCCCTAATGAACCCGCCACGCAAAGGCCTACCAAGAACAGAACATTCGTATAGCCCTTGAACGTGGAGGATGCACCTGAGTTTAGGCTACCCAAAGCAAAACCTCATCTTGATTTAACAGATAATCCGCGGATACTCGCAGTCTGAGTTTTGTCCTAGTTTTAAGCTTTGGTTTGAGGAGACTGCAATGAAATTGCTTAATCGAATAATTGGCTTTACGGCACTGAGCCTAGCGGCCCTACTTGTCACTGGATGCGGTGAGCCCGCATCCCAGATGGTGAACACGCAATCCGGCCCAGTTCAAGGTGTCACTAACGAGGGCGTCGCTATTTTCCGCGGCATTCCCTACGCGGCGCCACCAATAGGCGATTTACGATGGGCCGCGCCTCAACCCGTGCAACCTTGGACAGAACCTTTAATCGCCGACGTCTATGGTCCCAGTTGCTGGCAGCCTACGGGTATTGGTAACGACGCTTTTGTCAGCGCTTTGGTCGCTGGGTCAGGCATGTCCGAATTTTCTCAATGGGTGCTGAAAACTGGCGCTGGTCTGGCTGAAGTATCCATTTCCGAAGATTGCCTAACCCTAAATGTTTTAACCCCAGAAATTATGAGCGAAAAACCGCTACCGGTTATGTTGTGGATTCACGGTGGCGCACATCAATATGGCTCTGGCGGCGACAACTACGAGTCAACGAGCTTAGTTAGCAATGGCGTGATACTTGTAACCATTAACTATCGCCTAGGTATCTACGGCTTTATGGCCCACCCTGAACTTGCTGCAGAAGGCGCCAATGGCAGCACCGGCAACTATGGCATGTTGGATCAAATCGCGGCGCTACAGTGGGTTAAAGCAAACATCGAAAAATTTGGCGGCGATGCCAACAATGTCACAATCTTCGGCGAATCAGCCGGGGGACACTCGGTAGGCCAACTTATGGCCTCGCCATTGGCCAGAGGGCTATTCCACAAAGCCATAGCCCAGAGCGGCACTGGTTTTCAGCAATTCCAATCAACTAACAAGACCAATGAGACCATCAGTGGTTTCAGTGCGGGCCGGAAAGTTGCCGCTATGGTGGGTATCAGCGGAGACAAAGAGATAGCCAAATTACGCGCAATGAGCACTGAGACGCTTGCAGAAGCAGCAATAGATTTAGAAATCAGTAGCACCTTTCACCCGCAAATCGACGGTTATGTGCTACCTAAATCAACCTCACAAATATTTGCCTCAGGCGAGCAAGCGCCTGTGCCACTGATGCTTGGCAGCAACGCAGATGAAGGCTCAGTACTTTATTACATGGGTTTGACCCCAGTAGATGGCAGCCCTGTCAGGGGGCCTGCAACCATTGAGCAGTGGGACAGTTTACTGCAAGAAGAATTTGGCGATCACGCAGATGCGCTGAGTATTCATTATGCAATTGATGGCGATAACGATGTTGTTAAGGGCGCTGAGCAACTTATGGGCGACAGCTACTTTGGTCGACACGCCTACTTTATGGCCCAACGCCACAGCGCCGCAGGAAACCCCACCTTTATGTATTTCTTCGAGCGACGCTCAGCGTCTCCGGATGAGACCATTGGCGCCACCCATGCATTCGAAATTTTCCCAGTGTTTGGCAGTACCTTTCCGCTCTGGCCAACAGATGAACGCGATGCAATCTTGTCCAAGGAAATGCAATCTTACTGGACCTCGTTTGCAAAAGTAGGCGACCCAAATAATGACCGCGCGCCTACTTGGCAATCTTTTAGCGCGCTACAACCCACCGAGATGGCGCTGGGCCATGAAAAGAGTTATAGCCGTCCTGTTGCACGAATGGGTCGTTATGAGGCAATGAATGGACAACTTCTGCGCAGAGAACAACAGGCGTTAGAATTATCTGACTAATAGGCTCAAGGCCTGAATCAGGCCATTCAGGCCTTGCGCACCTAGAGCTAACCGCTTACGCAAAGCCTAGGACAATCTTGCGGCGAGGTTTTGGTAAAACGCTTGGTCGTCTAACCAATGTGTTGCGCAGCGCACCAAATGGCCCTGCGCATCTATCAGTGTTTTACCATCATCTGTGACCAGCACGGGCAGATCTTCCATGCCTATACCTTCTTCTGAAAATGCAAGATAGACTGCAACACAGTCATAGAGAATAGAAGATTGCGCTTCTGGATTCATGCTCTTCACTAAATCTACCATCACCGGCCAATCTAACGCTGCTTTAAACCAGTTATGATGGTTTTGTAATACCGCCTGAGTGAGCGGGCTTGCGCTGGCTGCAACCTGCTTATACTGATCGCCCTTTAAAGCAGCGGTGCCACAAGTATCTAGTGGCGTAATGGTTTTAGGCCAAGGCGCTGCAAAAACTTTCTGGCAGGCAGCCGCATCCTGCACCACATTAAATTCGCGCATGGCTTTAGCGATACCCACATAGCCCACGCGCAAACTGCCGTGCATGCCCACGAACTTAGAATTTTCAACAATGGAAGGCGTATGATCTAACGCGGCGGCTACGTTGGTTAACGGCCCAATCGCTATCAGTGTCACGACTTCTTCACTGGCCAAAATCGTATCCGCAATGGCCGTTACACCATCCGCATAAACAACGCCTGTGTAATCTGACAGTTGATAGTCACCCAACCATTCACTATGGGTTTTTAGCGAGGCATCCCCCACCAACCCAACACCTACTGGAATGTCAGTACGCCCAGCCACTTCCAATATCTTTGCAACTAGCGCGGCCCGATAGGTGGTATCACCCGTACATGAAGTAATCAGCTTTATCTCTAACTCTGGGCATTGCAGTAAATACGCCAAGGCCCAAACATCATCTACGTCTAACCCAATGTCGGTGTCTAAAATCACGGGTATCGGCATGGTAGGCTCTGCTATATCAATTTTTTAAAAGAGTTAACGACTTGCAGCAATAGCCGCAATGAAACTAGGCCCGATGCCGCAGCAACCGCCTAGCACACTAGCCCCCATGGCTCGCCAACGATCTACATACTGCATAAACTCGTCAACGGTCATTTCAATATGCTTGGTACCGACCTCGTTATCTAAGGTCCAACCCGGCGGTATGTGATAACGATTTGGATACGCACCCACTGGCCTGTCGGTAAGTTTAACGATTTGCTCAATAGCAACTGAAATGGCTTCCGGCGCAGTACAGTTAAACAAATAGGCGTCTGGGCTGTAAGGCGCAACTGCAGCCATGGCCTGCGCTATACTTTCGCCACTGCGTAAACCGCCACCAGGCGTTTCATCTAACGTCCAAGCGATCCAAACAGGTTTTTCGGCATCCACTGCTCTAGCCGCTTTTGCAGCAGTTGCAGCCTCTCTTGCACTAGACATGGTTTCGCATAAATAAAGATCTACCGACGGCTGAAGCACAGTGACTAAGTTTTTATAGACTTCAAACCCTTCAGCGTCTGGTGGCACTAAGTCGTGGCGATAGCTTTCACTCAAGGGCGGTAGACAGCCAGCTACTTCAACTTTACTACTCGCCGCATCAGCAGCAGTGCGCGCCATTTTTGCTGCGACATCTGTTAAATCTTCGTAGCGCTCAGACATGCCAGCTTTGGCCAGATAGCTTGGAATAGTTGAATATGAGTTGGTCGTAATGACCTCGGCACCCGCCTTAATATAGTCACTGTGGACCTCCATGACTGCGTCTGGTGAGTCGAGTAAAGCGCGCGCTGACCACAGTCCGCTTGAAGGCATTATGCCTCGGGCAATAAGTTCACCGCCCATACCGCCGTCCAAAACTTTTAGTTCTCTATTCATATCTGCTATTTCTGTTCGTATTTTTATTCAACAATTCGACTATCGAAGGATAGGCCAAAACGGCTGATTCAAGCGCTTAGACTGAAGCGAACTTACCCCAAACCTCAACCCAAACCTCAACCCAAACCTAAAAAAAGGCCTAAATAAGTGTCTACTACACCCAGCTGCGCCGGGATGCGCGCTCGTTATGAATCTTATTGGCCCTACCCAAGACGACGCCGATAATAGCTGAACTCCGCGCCTGTGCCACTAGTAGTTTGTGCATCGCAGCGTGAATTTTGCACAGCTTTGACAACCTAGTTTTCAACCCACTATTTGCAAAATTGGCGAGAACGGATAAATTCACTGAACTTTCAAAAAAGGGGAAAGGATTTGCCATTACCGATAAATCAAGAGGATAGGATTCGAGCAGCATGGCAGGGTCGAATCTCTGGGTGCATGCTAGGCAAAGCTGTGGAACTGTTCTCTATGCGTGAAGGGCCGCAGGCGCTCAACGATTATCTCCACGCAACCAACTCACTGCCCTTGCGAGATTACATACCCTACAAGCAAGAACTGGCGTCAAAGCATATCGACAAACATTGCTGCGCCGAAAATTTAACCTACAGCCGCCCTGACGACGACATTAACTACACTGCGCTTGCATTACTGATGCTGGAGAAATTTGGTAAAGCGTTAACTACTGCTGACGTAGCTCGGAGCTGGATGAAGTTTTTACCTGTAGCAAGCACTTATACCGCCGAGCGGGCAGCCTATAAAACACTGCTTAGCAATGCCCACGAATGGTTTCCAGAGGGCAAAGATCCCGGCTTCGATTTGGCGCTGTGCGCGAACAATGTTTATAGCGATTGGATTGGTGCACAAATTAGGGCTGATCTTTATGGTTGGGTATGCCCCGGCAATGCGGACCTAGCAGTGAAATTGGCCACTGCGGATGCACAGTTGTCCCACCAAGGTGACGGTGTTTATGGAGCTGTTTTGGTGGCGGCTTTGGGCGCGCTGATACCTAGGTTTTGCAGCGCAGATAGCGCATCTGATCAACCACTGGAACAAGCCTTAGATCAAGCACTGTCCTACATTCCAGAAGACAGCAAATGTGCTAAGGCCGTTCACTTTGCTCGTCAGTTAGCCTCAGACCCTGAGGGCACCATACACATCAAAGAGCGCTACAAAACGCTAAGCGTAGTGCATACGGTAAACAACCTTGCGCTGGTGGTATGGGCGTTATTGCGACACCAAGACGATTTCAGCGCAGCTATTGGCGACGTTGTCGCAGCGGGCCTAGACACCGACTGCAACGGCGCAACCGTTGGTGCATTGTGGGCCTTGCAGGGCAAACCAATACCCGCACAATGGATACAACCATGGCAAGGCCGAGTAGGCCTATCATTAGCGGGCTTTGATCAAATGCATATAGATGAACTGGTCGCACGCACAATCAAAGTAGCTAAAGCGATGGATTTAAATCAATAGCTCAAACCTTCAGCGGCGAGTTGCGGTAATGATGGCAAAATTCGTCACGCGAATTTTTCAATAACAGTGGGAGTTAACAATGGCTTTAGTGCGCTATGTGACAGAAATGGGAATGGGTACCGACGTTCACGGCGGCGACTATACCAAGGCCGCCAAACGAGCTGTATCTGACGCAATTAGGCATTCGAGTCTCAATTTTTTTCGCGCACTGAATAAGTCACCTGGTGACATGCGCATTACAGTGCGCATTGGTGTTGCAGAACCAGACAGTGTCGACAAAGCGGCCGTTGCAGCAGAACTACCTTATGGACAGGTTACAGTTGAACCTGTCTTGGGCGGATTGAATGTGCCTGCGGCTCAGGGCAATGATCTTTTAGTCATTGCCAATGCCGCTGTCATTGTTTGCTTTGAGGAATAGCGCCAAAACCGCGTTAAGAAACAACTTTTAGAAACGGCGTTAGAAAACGGGGCTAAAACACATCCAATATGCGCGAGTACTTAATTGCAAACTCTCTGCGCTTTTCTATAGGACCAACAACGGTTTCGTCATCTAGCTCGTTATAAACCAAATATAAACCGGAATTTGCTGACTGCAACCAAGAGAAACGAACGTTAGAGGCAACCAAATCTGATCTGTCGTCATATTGCACTAACACCTGCAACAAAACTTTCGGTGTAAAGGAATAAGACATGCGCAGCCTTGCTAAATTCACTTCAAAGGCACCATTGTTAACCGGCAGGTCAATATCATTTCTACTCCAAGTCAGGTTACTGGTGAATGCATCGCCGAATCGATATCTAATATCCGCTTCCAGCGCATTGCGGTCACCGCCATAAAAACCACCTATTCTAGAAGTCAGCGAAAGGCTTAGGGGCTTACGCCGATCGCTGATGAGTACCATTTGCGATTCTGTATGGTCGTACTCGCCTACGCCAACAAAGGTGCCAGAATTTATTTCAAACGGATCTTGCACACCTTCATGGGTGAAGTTCACACCTGTATGAATTTCCCAACCGTTATGCCATTCCCAATGATTGTCTACGTGCAAAAACCCCGACTCATAAAAGCCCTCGCCATCTCTATAGCCGCGGTAAAAAATATGCGGACGCAGTTCAAACAACCCAAGAAAATCTTTAGGTCGATGGCGATGAAATAACGACGTGCTGATTTTTTCGTAGTTGGTGCGGCGGAGAAAACCCACCTCTGGGTTAAAATTATTTTCTACTTTTGAGTAAGCAAACTGATTAGTCCAAGATTCTGAGCTGTAAACGATCTTTGCTAAGCCGGCTAAATCCTCGCCGCGTAAAGTAGGCGTATCCGTTTTAGCGATGTAGCCGGAGAGGGTGACTTTCTCGTTCACTCCCAATTGCCCATCTATTGCATAGGTGCGATTTATATCACCGGTCAATTCGTCGTCTTTGTTTATCACTAACCCACCCAGAGAGGTGCGATCACCGAATTCTTGACTCACCCGGGCTAAACTATAGTTGGCTTCACCTAGACCATCTTCGTTTTCGCCAGTGGTCATATGCAGCAGACCAAGATTTGTTGCAGCGCCTGCTTTACCGGACAGCCGCAGACCCGCATCAATAGGTACCGGCGCACCGTCTTCGTCTATACCAATGCGGCGACTAAAAAATAGTTCAACGTCGCCTCTATCGCCAACAGAAAATTGCCCAGCGTTCTCTAAAAAGAATGGGCGCTTTTCGGGCAAAAATATGGAGAAACGATCTAAGTTGACCTGCACCTCGTCCACTTCCACTTGGGCAAAGTCCGTGTTGTAAGTGAGGTCTAGCGTTAGGCTTGGGGTAACAGAATACTTGGCGTCAAAGCCCACGGCGGTTTCATCGTGAGTGCCAGGCGCGGCGTCACCACCCGTGGTCACTTGACCCAGTACATAGGGAGTGAATTTAAGGTTGCGCTGCTTTGGCGCACGCAGCCCGGTCAACGTACCCGCTTGAGAAACACGGAACAAATTGTACTGCCGCTCCAATGGCGACCAGTAAGTTACTTCGTCAGTGCGGCCAATATTGCGCTGAAAATTAATCCCCCAATCTTGCACCTCCGCCGAGCTGTAGCGCAGAGACTTAAAGGGAATTGCAAACTCTGCACTCCAGCCAAAATCACCGACCTTGGTGGCCACTTCCCAAGTAGCGTCCCAGTTTTTATTAAAACCGCCACCGCCGTCTCGTGAACCTTCCTTGGTTACTTGGCCATCGTACTGCGCGCCGCCAGGGGTAGTACCAAAAACAAAACCATTCTGCCGGTCTTGAAATCCATCAATGATAAATCGAAAACTATCAATATTTCTTAGGCTCGCATCACGACGGGCATCAGAAATGATCAATGTTTTAGGGTCGTCGTCGTAACAGATCACCGCCAAATAAAACGTGTCCTCACTGTAGCTTACATAAACTCGGGTTTTTTGACTTGCTGGCACACCTTGCTGAGGGCGAACCTGAACGAACCCTGTAACGCCAGTTTGCCCCTGCCAAACAGCGTCAGACAAAACATCCCCGTCGATTACTGGGCTTTCAAGTAGGGAATTTGCGGTTAGGCTGGGGGCTTGGACGTTAACAGGCTGAGCGCTAACAAAGGAGGCGGTTAAAACCAATACTATCGGTAAAAGCAAACGCCGGACGAGGCTCTTCAAGTAACGATCCTTCCTATTAGTTGTAAGTTAGCAGTTATAGGTTAGCAGCTGTAAGTTAGTAGCTATAAATTAATCGCTAAAGATTAGTGATTGCGGGTTAGTTGCAGGGTGATAAAGGATTGCTACATGACCTTAAAAATACTGAGCAGCAAGCGATTAGCCCAAGCGATAGAACACACGGTTTCGCAGACGCAGGGCTATGCTAAATTATTTTCAGCATAGCCCAAGCGCAAAACTACCTAACGGCAGAATTTTTACTACAGACGAGTAACGCGGACAGGTAGTCCGGTGTAGCCTTTGACGAACGACGAGAAAGTACGCTCAACATCGCCTACAACTTCGATCTTCTCGAAACGCTTCATGATCTCTTCCCAAAGTACTCGCAGCTGCATTTCGGCAAGACGATTACCCATGCAGCGATGGATACCAAACCCAAAGGACAAGTGCTGACGAGCGTTCTGACGATCAATAATCAGCTCTTCGCCGCGTTCAAAAAAGTCCTCGTCTCTGTTACCAGACACGTACCACATCAGCATTTGATCGCCTGCCTTAATCTGCTTACCGCCTACTTCACAATCGTTGTTAGCAGTGCGGCGCATATAGGCCAAAGGCGTTTGCCAGCGGATGATCTCGGCAACCATGTTGGGAATAAGATCATGATTTGCTTTGAGTTTTTCATACTCAGCTGGGAATTCATTCAGCGCCAGCACACCACCGGTCATAGAATTACGCGTGGTGTCATTGCCGCCAACAATCAACAAAATCAGATTGCCTAAAAACTCTAAAGGCTCCATGTCTTTGGTGTCTTTACCGTTTGCGAGCATAGAGACAAAGTCGTCGGTAGGGTTTGCCTTACGCTCTTCCCATATGCGCGTGAAGTAAACCAAACACTCGATGAGTTCTTCGCGGCGCTGCTCTTCTGTATCAATTACGCCGCCACCGGGTACGGCTGTAGCAACATCTGACCAGCGCGTTAACTTGGCACGTTCTTCAAACGGGAAGTCGAACAAGGTGGCCAGCATTTGCGTGGTCAGTTCAATGGAAACTTTATCTACCCAGTTAAAGGTTTCACCTTCAGGTAGAGAATCTAAAACATTACCCGTACGCTCCCGGATCAAGCTTTCCATTGCCGCCAAGTTCCTTGTAGAAACTACCGGCGCAACAGTCTTGCGCTGTACGTCGTGCTTTGGTTGATCCATTGCAATAAACAGGCTGATGTCCAACGCACCTTCAGGTAAAGGCTGATCTATTGGAAAACCTAAAGTAATACCATGTGCGCTAGAAAAATTGACGTGGTCAGAGTCTACTGCCTTGATTTCTTCATAGCGCGTTAAAGACCAATATCTACCGGCTACTTCAGTTTCATTGAAATGTACCGGGTCGTCGCGACGCAGACGCTCAAAATACTCGAGCATACGGTTTTCGGCGAAAAGTCTATTCCATACAGGATTTATGTCTTCAAGAGGCAAGTCGTTGGCGGCAGGAATATCGCCGCGCACTGTGTCTTGTTCAGATCCTGGGCGAACGTAACTAAGCGGTGTATCTGTTGCCAGTGACTCTTCTAAGCTCGATTTAGTATCAATTGCTTCACTCATTAGTGGCTCCCTTCTAATAGACCCCAAAACATACATGAGTTCGGGCTTTCTTGCGATGCTCGACCCCGATTTTTGTTGGTTTTCGACGACAAATTTTGCTGAATTTCGCCGACAGTAGGAGGTGGTTTCAAAAAGTTGGAAGCTAAATGCAAATAATTATCATTTACTTGTTGATAATCATTCTCATTTAGATAAACTGCGCTCATCAAATATCAAAAATAGAAAGAAGCATTCATGAAAAATAAAATTACCGGAAAAACCGCCACTTTTAGGCTCGCACCACTGTTAGTGGCCAGCATTATTATTCCAACTATCAATTACGCCGATGATGGCAGCTTATTTATCGAAGAAGTGACTATTATTGGCGAGAAGATCACCGGAGATCAGGTCAGCGGCAGCGCCCACTACATAGGTGCGGCTGAACTAGAACAACAAGGCTACTCAGATATTCAGCGCACCATACGCCAGGTTCCCGGCGTGTCTGTGCAAGTAGAGGACGGCTATGGACTGCGTCCCAATCTAAGCATTCGTGGCGTAGCAACAGAACGCAGTGGCCGAATTACCTTGCTTGAAGATAATGTTCTCATTGCACCCGCCCCTTACTCTGCGCCAAGTGCCTACTACTTCCCCACTTTTGGCCGCATGAGTGCAGTAGAGGTTCTGAAAGGGCCAGCAGCTATTACTCAAGGCCCGTACACCATAGGTGGCGCCATCAATATGATTTCCACGCCAATACCCAATGAAGCTTCAGGCGCGCTAAATATTGAGGCAGGTGAAAATTCTACCTACCGGTTACACGGCTATTACGGCGCAGAGCTAGAGAACGGCCTCGCTTATTTAGTAGAAACCCATCAATGGCAATCGGACGGCTTTCAGTCCATTGACCGAGGTGGCGACAGTGGTTTGGACATAGCCGATTACATGCTCAAGCTAAGCTATGCCCCGAAAGACTCGGACCATGCCGTGGAATTCAAATACCAAAAAGCAAAACAAGATTCTGATCAAAGCTACTTGGGCCTAACTGACGCGGACTTCAACGCTCAAGCACTGCGCCGCTACGGCATCTCTAGATTGGACAACATCGAAACAGATCACGACCAAGTGATTTTGCGCTATCGCTGGCAGGCCACAGAAGATTTGTCTGTTTCGGCAACGTACTACAACAATGAACATGAGCGGGATTGGTACAAAACTGAGGGTATCGATTTTGATGGCAGCAGTAATGCGCAATCATTCTCGCGCACTAGCTGGTCCAAGGTCATCACAGCAATCAACTTGGGCGAAGATTTAAGTGGCTTCACCCCAGCTCAGTTGAATCAGATCTTAGATGGCACCTTGGACACGGCTGCGGGCAGCATCCAACTTCGTTCAAACGCTAGAGAATATTTCTCTAGGGGCGTGCAACTGAATGTGGAGTGGTCAACTAGCCTTGGCGAAACGCAACATGACATCTCCTTTGGCTTGCGTGTACATGAAGACGAAGAAAACCGATTACAAAGAAACAGTACGTTTAGCCAACAAGGTGGTGCATTGGTTTTAGACGACCTTGGACTACTGGGTAACGCAGGCAATCGCGTTCAATCTGCTGAAGCGTTAGCACTACATGTGTACGATCGCATTGAGTTTGGTCGTTGGGTGATCAGCCCTGGACTACGCTACGAAGATATTGACCAACAGCGGCAGCGCTGGGAAACCCGCTCAAGCCGTACCAGTACGCCTGCAGTGAGAACTGACGCGAACTTGCGAGACCAACGCCAAAACAAAACCCAAGTTTGGCTACCGGGCATTGGCGCGAGCTATCAGCTCTCAGACAGCAATGTGGTTTTTGCTGGCGCGCACAAAGGCTTCACCGCACCCACTAATGCACCTGACGTAAAAGAAGAAACCGCCATCAACTACGAACTTGGACTACGGCATTCGGGCGCTTTATATGCAGAAGCCACGCTTTTCCTAAGCGACTACGACAATTTGTTAGGACAGTGCACCGCTTCATCTGGCTCAAACTGCGTTATTGGAGACGCTTTTAATGGCGAAGCCGCAACGGTTAAGGGTTTAGAACTGCTTGTTTCAAAGGATCTGTTTTCCTCCGAAACAATCAAATTCCCAGCAAGTCTGACCTATACTTATATCGACAGCCAGTTCGATACCGACATTGCCAACACCGACTTCTTTGGGTCTGTGAGCGCGGGCGACCCAATTCCATATATACCAGAACATCAAGCGAACTTGTCAGTAGGGATGCTGTGGAATGACTGGTCTGTATATGCAACGGCCAGCTACGTTGATGCAGTGTGTGTGAGAGCCTCTTGCGGAGATTTCGAGAAAACTGATGCTTCAACAACAGTGGACCTTGCCGGTCATTACCAAATTAACGCAGCAACTTCTGTGTCATTGAAATTGGAAAACGCAACTGACAGCGAAGACATCCTAGGCAGACAGCCCTATGGCGCGCGACCGAACAAATCACGCACAGCGTCAGTAGGATTTAGAATTACCTTGTAGGTTAAATCTAAAGTCCGTCACCCAACAAAACCCCGGATGCCAAGTGATTGAGGCGGTATCTGGGACTCCTAGAGTCCTCTACCTACGACCCCATTTTTTAACTACTGCTAACCTGCTCACTTTTCTTTAATCGGTTTCTCTAAGCCTCTCTCCGTTCTACACCCTGTCTCTAAAACCCTACCGTTGAGATGTTGGGCCTCCCCACAAAAGCCTCTTTTTAACAATGTAAGAATTGTTTAAATCAACAGGCGCTTAGCGATGCTCAAAAAATGCTTTAAAGGGTTAGTCTTACTCACTACAGCCAGCCTATTAAGCCTTGTTTTAACCCAAGCGCAGGCGGCTAAAAAGATCTCGCTCGCAGATCTAGAATCAGAGTTAGAGGTTACTTTTCCTGACGCCCTAAAAACAGAGCTAACGCCAATTCTCGAAAGCTACAACAAGCAAAAATCACCCAAAGCTCTGGCTTACGCAGGAAATGGTTCAGGCTACTTTGCCGTTGGGACCTCGGTTAAAGCACGTTCACACCTTGCGGCGGCTCAGGCTGCTACCCGCGCATGTGACGAGTACCGCACCAACACCACCAATAACAACAACAACATTGTCAGTCCATGCGAGATCGTTTTACTCGACAACGCCGTCATTAAATTGGGGGCAGCATTCAAAATAGGGTTGACTGAAAAGACCCCCAGTTCGGTATGGCGAATTAGCGACATAAGCACCAACAACAGCATTTATTTGGCTGGCACTATGCACATCTTAAAACCAACTTTATTACCTTTACCGGCAGTTTATGACGCAATTTTTCATCAAGCAGACAGACTGGCTTTAGAGACCAACCCGCTGTTATTCACAGATCCAAAACGCATCGCAAAGTTCCAGGCCATCGGCAGTGTCAACAAAAAGGAAGTTAAAGATGCCATGAGTCGAAAGCTTAGGAAGAAGGCTGTCAAATTCCTTAAAAGCTTAGGCGTTGCCAAAGACACGGTTTTTAGTACCTCTCCAAGCATGCTCTCTACCCAAATAGCCTCCATAAAATTAAGTAGTCTCGGCTACAACATTGATACAGGGGTTGACGCAGCCTACGCGCGACAGGCCAGTGTGGAAGGCAAAGCCATTTTAGAGGTTGAAGACTTTGAAATAGCATTAGCCGCGCTAACGGACTGGCCGATGAGTACCCAGATGAAAATTTTGCAACAGTCACTACAAGAGAAAAAAGATCAACACAAAGAGTTAGAGCAGCTTATAGAACATTGGCTAAGTGGTGAAATTCACCAACTTTATGCACTAGCCAGAAAAGATTTGGACCGCGACCCCGATCTAAAACCTATCGCCGACCGGCTTTACGATGAACGCAATCTAGGCATGCTTGACCAAATAGAAATTTATTTAACCCACCCTGAGACTACTACAGTAATGGTTGGCGCAGGGCACCTAGGCGGCCCTAAGGGCTTAGTCACCCTGCTCACTGAAAGAGGATACTTGGTGCAGCAACTTAACCACGCTGGCGAGCCTATTTAGCTTATTTGGCCCATTTGGCCTATTTAGACAGGGAAGCAGGATAACCAAACGGTTAAAGAAAAAGTTAGGCATAGGGTTAAAAGCTAGGGCACCGATAGTACCGGCGTGAATAACAAAACCCGTATCAAACGAGAAGCGGCAAATACGCCGCGCCCGACAATGGCACCTGCCCGGCTAAGCTGTAGTACCCACTTGTCCCTCAGAGTAAGAGCGGCGGCAATCTTTGCCTTATCTTTATCTGGTGGTTAATTTAATTTTTACCGCGCAACTCTAAGACCAAATCTTTGGGCGTAGTCTCTGGCAAAGCAAGTACATCAACAGCACCGGCAAAACGTTCATCAATGGCGTTAGATATTTCATCGAACCGTCCCACAGCAGAAAAAGCATGGACCACATCATCTGAAATCTCTTGTGTCATTTCTGCCCATTGGCCTTTCTTCGACATATCATTGAGCTTACGGCCCAAATCTTCCCATCCATGGGATTCAAATACAGGCCAATACGAGGGTGTTGAGCCATAAAATCCAACGCGCATACGCACCCACTCAAACATTTTGTTGACAGCTTCATCGTCTATACCCGTGACCACAAACCCACCACCAGAGATTTCAAAGTCCTGGCGAGACTTACCCTTGTTATCTAAGCCTTTCTCTAGTCGCGGCATAATCACCTCGTCTAAATACTTGCGGGTACAAAACGCGTGCAGCATGACACCATCGCACTCCTCCGCAGCTACTTTCATCATAGCTGGGCCAACTGCTGCGATCTGAATTTTCGGCACATCGCAGGTTAACGGGTGCGGTGTAAAATTAGGTGTCATTAAACTAAATTGGTAATGCTCGCCCTGATAATTAAGTTTAGTGCCATTCGCCCAGCAGTCCCAAATAGCGCGTACGGATTGCACGTACTCGCGCATACGGGGTGCTGGCGCACTCCACGGCACACTGAAGCGGCGCAAATTATGGCCCTTCACTTGGCTACCTATCCCCAGCGTAAAGCGACCGTTACTGGCACGTTGTAAATCCCAAGATTGATTAGCGGCAACCATTGGGCTACGCGCAAACGCGATGGCTATATTGGTGCGAATCTCAAGATCGTCGGTTTGGGTCGCCGCCACCGCTAGAGGTAGAAACGCGTCCTGACGATTTTCTTGGGTAGAAACACCACTAAAGCCATTGTCTTGGGCTGCTTTCGCAGCTAAGCCCACTTGCCGCAAATCGTGAGCAGGCACCCCAGTATTTATTTTCATACCTTTCGCTTCTTATTTTGCCAATTCAAATAAACACTACCGATCTGCAAGCGTCGGGTTGAGCGTTAAGCCTGCTGCTTTTCACGAGCGCGCTTAAATCCAGGACGCTCCATGAGCGCCTCTAAATAACGTTTGCAATTAGGCTTATAACGCGCATCTAAACCCAGTGAAACACCGAGGAAAAGAGCGTAACCCACAGCTATGTCGGCAATGGTGAATTTGCCAGCGACTAAGAAATCTTTACCTTCTAGCGCCGCTTCCACTGCACGCAGCCGCGACCAATACCAGATGGAGTAGTCTTCAACCACTTGAGGAATACGACGCTCTTCAGGCTCTAAGCGGGTGTAGCGCAACACCAATGTCTGAGGGAAAGTCAGGGTGGCATCACTACGATACAACCAATTCAGGTACTCGCCGTACTCTGGCTCATCTACAGTGACCGACAGCGGCGTGGGACCATACTTGTCCGCCAAGTATTGGCAGATGCCAGATGACTCGGTCATGATCATTTCACCGTCAGTAAAAGTCGGCACTGTACCCATTGGATTCAGATCTAGGTAGCCCGGGTAGGTGGCACGAGGTGGGAACTCCATATTGATGAGTTCATAGTCCAAACCCATTTCCTCTAAAGCCCACAACGGTCTTAAAGAGCGCGAATCGCTACAGTGATATAATTTCATTTTTTCTCTCTACTACTTATCTTATTCTCAGCGACGAACTTGACGCCGCTTCGTTTCTGTTTTCTGTGTTCTGTTTTCTGTTTTCTGTTTTCTGTTTTCTGTTGTGGATTGTCGGCTTTATCTTTTCATGCCAACTAACTCACTTCATCCAGTAGGAGCGGCCCCAACAGCGCGCGATGATAGGCCGCATCACCAAACTGATACTGGCACCACAATGCTCTGCGTAAAAACAACTGGGCATCGCAATCGTAGGTGAAGCCAAAACCACCGTGAAATTGCACCGCACGGTCGCCAGCAAAAGCAAAGGCTTCGCTGCCTTGGGCTTTCGCCATACGAATTGCTGACTCTATGGCGTTGGCGTCTTCACCAGCCAACAACGTTGCTGCGTGGTAAAGGTGAGAGCGACAGGCCTCCATAGATAACAGAATTTGTACCGAGGGATGCTTTAAAGACTGATAGCTACCAATGTACTGATCAAATTGTTTACGGGTTGTTAGGTAATCTACTATGACGTGCAAAACGCCTGCTAGACCACCGGCCATTTCAGCAGTCAGTAACAATAGCGCGGCCTGTTCAATGCTGGCGAAATCAGCGCCATCTAGAACCTGCACAGCAGGCACGGTTATCCCTTCTAGGTTTAGCGTGTAACTGCGACGCGTTTCATCAATAACTGTTTCCCGAGTCAGCGCATTGGTTGGCAGCTGATCTGCCTGTACAAGTACTAATCTTGGCGCGCCATCAATCATTGCTGACACCACAATCACACCGGCCTTGGGCGCATCTAGCACAAAGCACTTTTTGCCAGACAAGGACACTGCATCTCCTGAGATTACGCCCTGGCTTTGAATTTCCTGCAAACGCCAGTTACCGTCCTCTTCCGTCAGCGCCATGCTTGCGACCGCGCCTGCGGCAATTTGTGGTAGCCAATGATTCTTCTGCGCCTCACTACCCGAAACCACTAAGGCATTCGCCGCAAGCACGGTAGGTACGTAAGGCGAGCCCATAAGATGGCGACCCATACTTTCGACAATGGGTACAACATCAGCCAGGCTCAACCCCAGTCCACCATACTGCTCTGGAATAGTGATGCCGAGCCAACCCAGGTCCGCCATCTCTGACCAGATACCCGCATCCACACTGTCATCCAATTCAATTTGTCGCCGCACACCATCTAAGGGCGAATTTTTTCGACAAAAATCTACTGCCGTTTCTAGCAGCATGGTTTGTTCTTCAGTGAACTCTATCGTCGCCATGTGATTCTCCTATTTAACCCTTGGGCAGGCCAAGCACACGCTCGCCAATAATGTTGTGTTGGATCTGCGTGGTACCCCCACCAATGGTTCCTGAAAATGCATTCAGATAGGAGCGCTGCCACATACCGCCGTCAACGGCGTCTTTACTCACGTAACGAGCACCATTAGCGCCTTGTAGCGAGATGGCAAATTGACACATACGCCGCTTGAGTTCTGAGGAGCGCAACTTACCGGACATACTGATAGCGGTAGGCCAGTCAGTTGCAAGCGCAGGCACCTTAGCTCGGGCAGCCATTAACGAATTGTTTTTTGACTCAGTAATTAGGTCCACTAACTCATTGCGGACATGGGGGTCTTCAATGGCTGGCCGACCATTGCGCTTTGCTCTACGTGCCAGCTCAACAATATCGTCAATCGTTAAATCCATCATGGCTAGGCCGCCTGCTTGGCCGCCCGCTGCACCGCGCTCAAAGGTTAGGGTAGCCATAGCCACCTTCCAACCCTCGCCTTCATTGCCCATCATCGACGATGCAGGAATCCGCGCGTCGTTGAAAAACGTTTGGCAAAAGCCATATTCGCCGGTGAGCTTTTTGATTGGTCGAGGTTCAATGCCCTCCGCCTGCATGGGCGCTAAGAAAAAACTTAAGCCAGCATACTTGCTGCTACTTTGCTGAGAAGTTCTTGCCAGTAAAATCATGTACTTGGCATAACTGCCTAGGCTGGTCCAAATCTTTGAACCGTTAACGACGTATTCGTCCCCATCTTTAACCGCCTTGCACTGAGCACTGCCTAAATCTGAACCATGATCAGGCTCGGAGAAGCCTTGGCACCATATGTCTTCGGCGCTGAGAATACCCTTAATGTATTTGGCTTTATCGGCATCGGAACCCATCATTAAAATCAGCGGCCCGGCCCAGTTCAAACCAATGGTGTTAGGTAAAAACGGCACGCGATGCTTAGCCATAGCCTTTGTGGCAATGTCTTGGAACACTTGATCCACGCCACCGCCGCCATATTCCTTCGGCCACGCCATACCCACGTAACCGTTTTCATAAACCTTATTTTGCCAGTCGCGTAAAAACTCAAACTGACTGTCGGTGCCTACTTCCATAAAAGTTTCCGGCAAAATAAACCCGGGGTTAGCCGGCTTATTTTCCAAAAACCAACGGTCTGCTTGCTCCTCGAACTCTTTTAGTTCTGCTTGGATGGTTGTCATACTTGATGCCTCATTATTTTAAATTCTGTCTAGCGCATTGCTCTATTAAACCAAGTCTACGTGGGCGCACGTAACTCCAACAAAGGCGCTATCAATTCTATCCACTTTTTAACGTAGCTCTGGGTGGTTTGCTGGTCTACCCCATAATGCTCCTGAATCAGCAAGCCACGCATAAAACTGCGGGTCATATTCAGCAACATGACTACCTCTTGGTCATTGCCGCTGCTGGCGCGATAACTGGCCAGGCTTTGCTGATCTAAATTCTTTCCCCAATCTACCAGCTCATCTGCAATACGGTGAGCTAACGCTTTGTCTGTACGTGAGGCGTTGAGCACCTCCATCAATGCACGGTAAGCGGCTGTGTTAATGAAGCGCTGCCACGCATCCATCAGGGCAGCTTCCACTGACACTGGTTGAGATTCTTTTCTCTGCACGGTTCTCAGCAGCAGAGTGTCTACCGTTGCGGCGATCAAATCCTCTTTAGTCGGAAAATGATGTTGCACCGCGCCTTTGGAGAAGCCCGCCATCTGAGCAACGCGAATGATAGAGGTTTCCGCATAACCTACAGCCGCTAACGAGCTGATTGTGGCGCTACAAATACCCTCTCTGGCGCGTGCACTTTTTGCCTGCTGTAATCCTAGTTGTGCGGTCACGTGTCCTCCTTGATTGAGGATAAGTTAGCATAAAAAAACCTTCTGGCTGGCTTTTTATTCTGATAGGTTTAGGCCGTTGATGAAAACTACATCTATAAAGTCCCGGGGGGAAACATGCCGATACTGGAATCCAAATTGGACACCAGAGCTGACATTTTTCAGCAGAATAAGAGCGATATGCTGGAAACGCTCACAGAGTTACAAGACTTGTACGACAAAGCAGCTGAAGGCGGCGGCGCTGAAGCCGTGGCTCGCATACGCAAGCGCGGCAAGATGCCCATCAGAGAGCGCATAGCCAACATATTGGACCGAGATTCCTCTTTCTTGGAAATCAGCCCACTGGCTGCTTGGCGCTCTCCCTACGATTTAGGTTCCGGTTTTGTTGTCGGTATTGGCGTTATAGAAGGCGTTGAGTGCGTCATTTTAGGTCACGACCCGTCGGTTAGAGCAGGCGCATTTAACCCGTTCAACTCAAAAAAATTAATGCGCGGCTTAGAAATAGCCCGCGAAAACAGACTGCCCTATGTGCAGTTTGTTGAGAGCGCCGGCGCGGATTTGCGCGGCGAAGCGGGCGGCGACCCTGAAGCGGTTATTCAAAACGAAATAGAGCATTTTGCTGAATCTGGGCGGCTGTTTTACGAGATTACCGAACTCTCCAAAATGCGCATCCCCACAATATCCGTGGTATTTGGGGCCGCCACAGCTGGGGGCGCTTACCAGCCGGGCATGAGCGACTACAACATTATGGTTAAAAACCAGACCATGCTGGCCCTAGGTTCACCGCCCTTGGTGAAAATGGCCACAGGCGAAGATGCTGACGCTGAAAGCTTAGGCGGCGCAGACATGCACACACAGATTTCAGGTGTAGGTGACTACTTAGCCCAAGACGAAATGGACGCACTGCGCATGTGCCGGGAAGTGGTTTCCCACCTTAACTGGCGCAAGCTTGGCCCAGAACCAAAGGCTGATTTCACCGAACCCAAGCACAACCCAGAGGACATGCTGGGCTTGGTCTCCAAAGACCTACGCAGCCCGTTGGATATTCGCGAAGTCATTATGCGTATTGTCGACGGTTCTAAATTTGAGGAATTCAAACCCCTATATGGCCCCACGCTAGTGTGCGGGTGGTCGTCTATTCACGGTTACCCGGTGGGATTAATTGGTAATAACGGCGCGCTGTTTTCAGAGTCCGCGGAAAAAGCGGCACAATTTATTCAGCTTTGTAACCAAATAGACGTACCCCTGGTGTTCTTACACAACATCACCGGCTTTTTGGTGGGCACCGACTTTGAGCATGGTGGCATCACCAAAAACGGTTCCAAGATGATCAACGCAGTGGCCAATTCCACGGTCCCTCATGTCACCGTAATTGTGGGCTCTTCCTACGGCGCCGGTAACTACGGCATGAGTGGGCGCGCATTTGGCACCTCTTTCACCTACATCTGGCCTTTCGCAAAAATCGCAGTCATGGGACCCAAGCAAATGGCCGGGGTAATGACCATTGTTGGGCGCGGTGCTGCCGAGCGGCGCGGTGCAGAATTCGACGAAGCCGCCAATGAAGAGCGAGTGGCCATTGCGGAGCACTGGGCCGAAGAGCGATCAAAAGGTTTGTACGCAACTTCTAGAGTTGCAGACGACGGCATGATCGATCCACGGGACACCAGAGAGGTCATTGCGATGTCGCTCTCGGCTTGTCACAACAATGAAGTTAAAGGCACCAAGGAGTACGGCACATGGCGCATGTAATCACCCCTATCACACGACTATTGATCGCCAACCGGGGCGAAATAGCACGACGCATCATGCGCACTGCACACGATATGGGTATCAGTACCGTAGCCATTTATGCAGACGGTGATGCCAACGCTCCCTTTGTCAATGAAGCAGACAGCGCAGTGGCCTTAAACGGTCGCACCACAGCAGAAACCTATTTAGATGTGGGCAAAGTTTTGCACGCTTGTCGGCGCAGTGGCGCAGACGCCATTCACCCAGGCTACGGATTTTTATCCGAAAACGAAGCCTTTGCTCAAGCGGTAATAGACGCAGGCATCAAGTGGCTTGGGCCTACCCCAGAGGTCATTGGCTTAATGGGCGACAAACTGTCTGCCAAAAGGCTCATGGATGAAGCCGGCGTACCCACTCTGCCCGGTGTAGAAATTGAAGCTGATACAGACATCGTGGCAGCAGCAGCAAAAATTGGTTATCCGGTGTTGGTCAAAGCGTCAGCCGGTGGCGGCGGTCGCGGCATGCGCGTGGTTGAAAACGAAGCAGGGCTAGTTGCCGCGGTGGAGGGTGCCAAGCGCGAAGCCGGCAGTTCTTTCGGCGAC
>Ga0209374_1001258_pt1 | contig 25234 bp, 22 predicted proteins | sample SaaInlLV_DNA_10m_FD_184683 | JGI IMG/M metagenome (GOLD analysis project Ga0209374, IMG submission 184683) | Marine microbial communities from expanding oxygen minimum zones in the Saanich Inlet - SI075_LV_DNA_10m (SPAdes) (version 2) | ecosystem: Environmental > Aquatic > Marine > Unclassified ... | reverse complement strand
TGCTGACACCTGTTCAAGCAGGCGATGTTTCCGTGTCTCAAAGCGAACCTGCTGAAGACCCAAAGCAACCGAATGCCAACAACACCACGATGTACATGTGGAGCAACGGCATGGCTACCGAATGGACGCACTTCAACGTCAACGAAACTGAATCGGTTGAAGAAGGTGAGTTGACCGAGGAAAAGGACAACGGCGTTATCAACATCAAGTATCGATTCACCATGGACCCAACGCTCGACAAGCGACTCAACATGACCGTTGGCGGCGAAATTCGTGGAAACTTCAATGTCTATTGGGATGGGGATATTGACAACGGTGGCGAAGGAACATGCAACAACGATTGCGAATACCTCAACATCACCGTCTACCGTGGAGCTAGCAAAGTCTACCAGCACACCGAACAACCATGGCCTGCTGGAAACTGGAAGAACGTCGTTTTCTCCTACTCCATCACTGAAGAAGACGGCCACACCGTCTGGGATTCAACCAACGACAACCCAATCGTCGAAGTGACCATGAAGGTCAAAGGAAACCAACAGAATACGGGCCCTGGAGGTTTTCTTTTAGAAGGAGACCCTGCAGCATTTGGATTCAAACTCGGTGAAGAAGCACGTGTCGAATTGCCAATCGATGAATCATCGTGGAGCAAAGATTTCCAAGCAGGTATGGACGATTCCATGGGCGAAGAAGACACCCCAGGATTCACGCTTGTCGTCGCTTCTGCAGCAATTGCAATGGCGGTCTTTGTCAACATCGGCAAGGACGAAGAAGAAAACGAAGCGTGATTCAGCGCATGGCTTGAATCGCTTGGGCGATCGCATCTGCCGTGAGGCCAACCGCTTGCTGTTCCCCTGAATGTAAGTTCTTGACCATCGCTTGATTGCTCTCAAGGTCACGAGGGCCGACAACCACCGTGAACTGGCATCCAATCGAATTGGCCCACTTCATCGCTTTTGGAATCCTACGACCGCGCAACTCCAGTTCAATACGCTCGCCTGCGTTGCGTAAACCTGCAACAATTGGAAGAACAGAGGCTGAATCGATACCAAATGGAATGAAAGCAACCAAGCCTTTCGGATCGGTCTCGCCAGGAACAACTTCGCTGCGACCACTGGCTTCTGCCTGTGCTTCAAGAGCGAGCAGTACACGGTCGAATCCAAGTCCAAAACCACAACTTGGGTCGAGGTCAGGCAGACCAAAGAGGTGCAGCAACTTGTACGAACCGCCACCAAGCACTTGGCCTTCACCACCCAATTCAGGTACCTTTACTTCGAACACCATTCCGGTGTAGTAATCCAATCCTCGAGCGACGGTCAAATCCACCGCCAACGATGGAGGTGCTGGGGCTAAGGCTGCCACAGCGTTGAGGGTCGTTTGCAAATCATCCAGTGCTTCAAGAGAAACACCAGCGAGTGAAGAAAGAATTTCTCGTGCTGGCCCGAGCGTCTCAATTCCACCTTCAAGGTCAGCCAATGCACGCAGAGGTGCAGTGTGTTCTGGATTGATGCCGTTGTTGGTGAACAGTTGAGCAAGCCCTGCATCATCGCCCTTGTCGAGGAAACGCATTGCGCTGGCCACAGGAGGTTCACTGGCGCCTTCTGGAGTGTCTGCTGACAAACCTAAGCCTGTTAGAGCACCCTTGAGTATTCCAACGTGTCCGATTCGAATCTCCCAGTTTTCAAGACCGCATGCATCCAGCATATCGATGGCCAGAGCAATAACTTCTGCTTCAGCAAGCGGACCTGCCTCACCAATCAATTCAACTCCATACTGAAAGAACTCGCGGTAACGGCCTTTTTTGGATTCCTCATAGCGGTAACACTGGCCATAGTAAGAAAGCCGGAGGGGTTTCTGCAGCATCTGCATGCCTTCTTCAGCAATCATGCGCATGACTGGAGCCGTTAATTCTGGGCGAAGGGTGAGTTGACGCTCGCTTTTGTCTTCAAAGGCATACAACTGCGATACAATTCCCGGTCCTGACTTTGCCGTAAACAAATCCAACTTCTCAAAAATCGGAGTTTGAATACGAGAAAAACCGTGACGGCGAGCACGCTCTTCCAAGAGTTGCTCAAACGCTAAACGACGCGCCATCACCTTCGGCGTGAAGTCACGGGTTCCGCGAGGGCGTTGCACCATGAACGTTCCACGAACCGACTGTTCATCACCTCTTCGCTTTGAACTGTGAGAGAACGAGCGTTTTGTTCAGTCATTCTCTTCGAGGTTTTTGAACCAACTATCACTCCAATCGGAATCATCGTCTAAAGGTTCATCCGCAGAGGGCCAGGCTTCCTCGGCCTCACTTGAGTCAGTACCAAGCAACGCATCCAAATCCGGAGCGGGGGGAATTGCTTGTTCAATGTCAAGTGGTTCATCTTGCGGTTCAACTTCGTCGGGCATCTCTGGAAGCGCTTGACCCTCTTCGAGAATCACGCCTTCATCTCGACGGACTTCAAGTGGTTCATCGATGTTCAACACATCGTCATCGTCGGCTTCTGGCAATGATTCAACGCGTGCTGCTTCAGCGGTCGGAGCGGTTTCCGACTGCTCAAAGTTTGGTTCTGCTTGCTGTACGAGGTTGAAGGCTGCAAAAGCATCAGAAACTTCACTCACCGGTGGAGGAATGGCTCTGGCTCGTTCCTCGGCCTTGCGTCGTTCGTACAGTGCTTTTTCCTCAAGCAGTGCCTTCTCTTGCTCCATCTGCGCCTCAACAGCACGCCACATGCGTGTCTCCTGTTCTTTTTTCGCAATCGATTCTTCACGTTCCAACTGAGCTTCACTCGGCCGGTCATAGCGTTTCCAAAACCACCAAGAAACAACAATGAGGAGAATCGAGACGGTCAGTCCAATCGCCAACGTCTCGACGAGGTCGTCCATTGGATCACCTCAAACAAGTTCGGCTTCTATGGAGTATTCTTTCGATAAGTGCTCAAAACCAGGCGCAACCTCGCCAAGTGCAACGACCAGTTCGTCGTCGCCACCGGGTAACGTCGAGATATCAACATCCGCTCCTTTCGGAATGTTTCGGTAGAGTGGTCGACGGATGAGGAACTTGTTGAACGAAATGAACAACGCCGCAATAACTCCCCAGAACAGCAAGATGATGCCAAGTCCGTTTGGATTTGTTGGACTCCACACGTTGTCCGTGTTGGCAATCATATCAGCGAAGTATGAGAACATGAGAACGGAGAACAAGATTGGGAAGGCCAAATACATCAGCAAATCCCACCAGCGTCCGACGATGATATCGTTGTCACCGGTGTTGATGAAATCATCACGGAATGCTGAGACACCGAATCCAAGGTAGCCCTTGAAACCTGGAGGAGCGACGCCTGCCTCAACGCCAGACTTCCAGCGCATGTAGCCGTACTTCCAGATTGAGAAAGCAATGAACAGTCCAGAGAACATCAAACCGTATCCCCAAATGTGATCTTGCACTTCCAAGAATTGAGGGAATGCAACACCGCTGTCATCGAGTTTGATCCACATAACAGCGGACGGTAGTCCAAAGAGGAACAGGGCGACGCCAGTGAGTGCAACGGACTTCTCGCGCTCGAAACCGTGGTCGACGAAATTACGAACACACAGTTCCACGGTTGAAATCATCGAAGTCATCGCTGCAAAAGAGAGCGCTAGAAAGAAGCCTGCCATCATGAACAGTGGGCCAACCGGTGCAAACGGTGCTTGAGCGAACACTTCAGGAAGCGCAAGGAACGTGATAGCGGATGAGCCTTCAGTAACGGTTCCCAATGGGTCTGGGTTGACTGCGAAAATTGCAGAAAGAACGGCGAGACCTGCGATGATGGAAATACTGTTGTTGGCAAGCCCCATCGTGAAAGCGTTGAGAACGGTGTCCTCATCCTTACTCATGTAGACTGCATAGGTGATGCACATGCCCATTCCTGCAGAACATGACCACGCCGATTGAGATAACCCGTTAATCCAAACTTCTGGTTCAAACAGCATGTCGAAGTCGATGGTGAACATGAACAAAGCACCGTCGAGTGAGCCGTCGGAGAAGTCCATCCACAGTGAAAGGAAGAGCGTCAAGAACAGCAAAGCGAACAGTGAAATCATTAGGTAGAAGTTGACTTTTTCAATCGCTTTCGCACCTTTCCAGATTGCTGCAAGCGTCAAAGCAATAACCAAAAATTGGAAGAAAATAACTTGTCCCGGGTTTTGCAAGAACGCATTCCAGACTTCCGTTGTATCGACGTTCTCGCCGTTCAAAGCACCGGTAATTCCGAGTTGGAAGTACTTGATGGTCCAGCCAGAGACGACTGCGTAATAGAAACCGATAGCGGTTGAGATCCATGCGGTCCACAGACCCATCCAAGCGAATTTCTTTCCAGCAAAGATACGGAATGTACCGATGGTTCCAGTACGGCTTCGCTTACCCATGGCGTATTCAGCAATCACGAGCGGAATCGACCAGATAAACAAGAAAACCAGCCAAGGAACAAGGAATGTACCTCCGCCGTTCGCACCGACCATACGAGGGAAACGCCAAATGTTACCGGTACCGATTGCAGCACCGATTGAAGCGAAGATAAGGCCCATACGGCCGTTGAATTGGTCAGAATCTTCAGCCATTCATATCCCTCCTCAAGCGTTCTCCGCAATCAGCACTGCCTCTGAAGGTTCGATTTCAATACTTTCAGGTGCCGCCAAATCAATCTCTTCTTCGTCGGAAAGCATCATTCGCAGACACACTGCTAATCCACCCCAAACAAAGGTCGCCGTGAGGCCAAACATAAACAGCGAACCGATGAAACTGCCATAGGCAGCACGGTACGACAAATCAAGTTCATAGTACGCACCTTCAGCAGGGTATTGGAACAAATCAGAACCTGAGAGTGTTGATAACGTGGCTTTGTAATGGAGTTTACCAATTGCTGTCTCCGAGATAGGAATCATACCGCGCAACACGGTACCGTTGCCGTCAGGGAGCGAGCATGATTCACCTTCAACCATGTTTACATCAACGCTCTGCCATGGAGTTGTAGCCCATTCCCGTGGCCCGTAATCACTTTGCAGTCGACTTGGTTTGACGGTGCGCCATTCTATTTTGCTTTGAGATTCGCTGTATGGGAACTGAGCCGAAACGCACAGATCAACTGGGATATCTCCCTCAGCTGGAATTTCGACCTTGTCCCCTGCTTTGAGATAATTTTGTTGAGAAATGTTGGCGATGGCCAAGTCTGCACGCTCTCGAGGGCTGTCAGCAATCTCTGCAATGTAGAATCCTGTTCCAATGTTTCGTACGGCAATGTGGTCAATGTCATCCTCATGCTGATGGAATGCAGTTCCAATTTCAGAGGTGTAACAGTAAGAACCGTGAACACCGTAATGCCAGTCGCAGAAATCTCCAGATGTCGGGTAGAGGTCAGAGGATTGCAAGTTTGCGTACTGAGTCATGTCAGCCAGTTGCTGTCCGTGATACTTGAGTTGTTCATGGTCAGGGCTTTGACAATCTGTGCAGTGACCCCACGGATAGAGAATGAGTTCCGAGAAGGAGTGATGCGTGATGGTCGCTTTGAACTCGCTGGAACCGTCACCGGTGTCATCGTTCATTTCGGTCAAGTCTTGGATGAACTTGGTTTCCGGTTCGGAGTTGCCACCCCACCAATCTTCATCGGTTACGCCATCAGCGTCGTCGTCTTTCCCGTCGACGTGATCTTCGTTGATTTGCCCGTCGCCGTCGTTATCTGTATCGTCGACAGGCCCGTTGTACACGTCGTTATTCTGGCCCGCATAACACGCACCAGGGACCAGTGGGCCAGTAGCACCCAAAGGTGCACCCCACTCGAATTGGTAGTTTCGATTTAGGTCCACGCCGTCGCAGCCTTCATCAACCGATTCATCCAAATCCGGAATCGGAGTAACGCCTGTCACGGTGTTATCACGTAGGTTCTTTCTCCAACCAGCAGCCGAACAATCCCAGGCTTCTTCGTTAGGGCATTGGCCTGGCATGTAGACGTCACGGTCGTAGATGTTGCCGTCAACATTGAGCATAGGAATGAGATATATTTCACGAGAATTGACTAAGTCAGTGATGAACTGTTCTGAATAATCCTCATCGACTCCCAAATCTCCTGGGCCGCAGTTGGTACCGTCGCCATTGGAGTCTTGGTAATTCGTAGGAGAGGTGGCAAGACGAAGGCAGTCGCCATCGTCATCAAGGATGCCATCACCATCAGCATCGCCCCATGGGTCTTCGTCAATGAGGCCATCACCGTCGTTGTCATACCCGATGTTGTTGTAGGAAAAGGCAATGACTTCCATCTGCATAATAGCCACGGTGTAGGACATCCACTCACGTGCATGGTGGTTGCCCACAATCATTACATCGCGACGATCAGCATAATTGCCGGTATCGCCGACAAAGGGATTGTATTCTCCGTCTTGAACATCGCCGGTAATTTTCAACCACGGGGATGCGTGACCGTAAAACCAACCTTCGTAAGCATTGGCTGTGACTTCTTCGCCTCGTGCATTTGTACCACCGTTCATGCCTTCATGGAACTGGAAAATGTCGGGGTTGTCTTCGGCCAAACGCAGCATGCGAGTCTTCATCGTATCGTAAGTGTGGTATTCCTTAAATTGCAAAATACGCTCATTCTCTGATGCCCACGGGAAGATCATGTTGTTGTAATCGTCAGACCAAATGTCACCTGGCTCGGTCCCAGTTGGCTCTTCTTGAGCAAAGTCGGCGTTCGCAATTGGTGCAAACAGAGACAACAACAGTGGGAGTACAATGAGGACTCCAAACGATGGGCGAGTGCGGAGAACCTTGCCGTTTTGAATCATGGTATCGTGTAACCCAGTCGGCTCGCCTTCTTGAAGCGTTCGCGGCCTCGCTTGTCCCCGAAGGGGACAGGAAACAAGCGGAAGTGACCAATAGGAGCACCTATTGGATGGTCTATGAGCAACTTCCTCACTCCTGAAGCAGATTCGGTTTGGATGGACCAAATGTTGGGACTCAATTACCTCACTATCGCCTTGTTAACCGGGCTTCTAGCGATTGGAATTCTCTCTCGATTTATCACCATGTGGCTGGCACCAAAAGCGCTGAAAAAAATTATTCCTTCCGACTCAATTCAGTCGAAGACGGTCAAAGATTCGGATAAGGCACTTGGAACCGCCGCCGGTGCTGGAATTACACTGTACATTCTCAACGCCCTCATCAAGCTCCATTTGGAAGAAAACAACAGTTTCATTCTCCCGAGTGTACTGCAAGATTTACTACCAAATATACTGCAATTTCTCTTCGCTATATCGCTCGTTGTTTGGGCCTTCCGTTTGGTAGCCATCGTTCAAGATGTTGTCGAATTGTTCGATAAAGACGATGAGCTTGACGGTTCAGAAAAGACCCTCATTTCAGCAGTAGAGAGTCTTTTGCGGTTCCTCATTATTGCCTTGGGAGCAGTATTCATCGCTGATGCGTTGGGCTTCAACCTCACCTCATTGATTGCTGGTTTGGGAATTTCTGGACTCGCTTTGGCCCTTGCAGCAAAGGACACCATTTCCAATCTATTCGGGGCAACAACCGTACTGCTCGACCGCCCGTTCAAAGTCGGGGACTGGGTCATCGTTGATTCTGTGGAGGGTGAAGTCATGGAAATCAGTCTTCGCACGACCCTCATTCGAACTGCGGCAGATACCGTAGTAACCGTTCCAAACGCCAACCTCGTCAACACTCCAATCGAGAACTTCGGTAAGCGACGCTGGCGCCGATGGCAATCGTTGCTTCACTTGGATCTCAACTCGAACCCCGATGATGTCGCTGCATTTTGCGATGGTGTGATGGAACTCATTACGTCTTCTTCCGTCACCGTCAAGCATGAGAGTTCGTGGTGCCAGGTATCGAACCTCTCCGCTCAATCGCTCGACCTTTCACTCAACCTTTACTGGGATGTAGCCGGTGGCGCACCTGAACGAGAAGCAAAGGAATCCTTCCTGCTCGGCTTGATGCAACTCGCCAAGGCGAAGGACCTGAAGTTCTTCGACGCAAGGATGATGTTGAACGCTTGATCAGTATGCCTTCGGGTCTTTGAGCCGATACACGGCGTTGGATGCTACAACCACTCCAAAACTTAACACGGCTAAAGCCAGGCTTTGCTGAGGCAAGAACGAGTCCAAACGGTACGAGAAGAAGGCAACTGCAAGACCAGTGAAGCCTACCCATTGGCCTGATTTCCACATTCGCAAAGTACCCAAATGCGCTTGGAGGCGAGACACATCGCGCAACCATTTCTGGCAATCCTCTTTGATTGAAGCCTCAGCAAATGCAGTCGCCTGGGCTAATTCGAGAAGAGTTGCATGGTATCGCCATACCCATGCCCCTCCGCGAACGGTCGACAGAGCCGTACGACTGGACCAATCAACAGGCACAGACGCCCCCCATGTTTCCAGCAATTGTTGACGTTGCTGTTCACTCAAACCATCTCTTCTGGCCCACTGATGCTCAAGCATCATGAGTGTCGCCAGTGATGGAAGGCGGTCGTTTTCACAAAGCAGATGTTCCGCAAGAGAGCGTGACATCGGAACAAAATTGAGTACACCATCAACTTCAGTTAGAGAATCAATGGATAGATGCAACCGAGGCAAACCTACAGTTGTGTTCGCATGCGGTGCGCGCCACATCGTTTTGGTTTTCAATTCGTCTTCGATCGCTTTCAATCGGTCGTTCCATCGGCGTTCAGTGTTCGGAGTTGAAAAGCCAACCAAAGCGCTGTGAATGCCTCCAATCGTTCGGGTCAAGTCCATCACCGTTGAGGTCTGCCCGTCGAATGGCTTGAGTTCATAGCGTGGAAAAACCAGGATTCTGTCGTTTCCATCAACCGTCCATCCTGCAATAGGAAGCAACACCGAATGCCCCACTAATGCGCTGTTCCAAGGTTCGTAGCGATACAGCCTCGAGACATCATCACCAACTCCAAACGGCAGGATGGATGCGGTATATGCGTCGTTCAGGGTGACAACAAGACCGTTTTTGGTCACCGACTGAACCTCAACGGTTTGAACTTCAAAATTCCAGTCGCCCCATTGCACGCCGATCTCAAGCGAAGAATTCCAGTGACTTGGTTGAAGATAAGGTTCGAAATCCCACACAGTAGTTTTTCCAAACGAAGTGCGTACCGTTCCTTCGGAGACCGATTCATCGATGGAGGAGAGCGCGATGCCTGAAGGCCACCATGCTGGTTCGTCCATGCTTATCCGAAGGGGTGGAGGTTCTCAAGTCTCGCCTTTCCAAAAGAGGTTTCGCAGGGGATGACATCATACGATGTGTGCTCTACGCAAGTATGGAGGCGGTGACATGGGTATCTCGGAACGGATGGGAGACGTACTTGGCCATGCGGTTGAGTCCAAACTTCTACGGGAAGTTCTCGAACACGAAGTCAAGGTTCAACACCTCGCAATCATCATGGACGGTAACCGTCGCTTTGCTTGGAAGAGCAACTTTGCAACAGGTATTGGCCATCGCATCGGAAAAGAAAAGCTTGAACGGGTTCTTGACTGGACGTTGGAAATTGGTATCCCATGGCTGACTGTTTACGCACTTTCCACTGAGAACTTGAACCGTCCTGAAAAAGAACTCAAAACTTTGTTCAAACTGTACAATGAAGGTCTACGCGAAATCGCAGACGACCCACGGATTCACGAAAACAAGGTCAAGGTCCAGGTGATTGGTCGTCGAGAACTTCTCCCGAAGAGCGTTAACGATGCCATTGATTATGCTGAGAATAAAACGGCAGAATACAACAACTTCGTTTTCACAGTTTGTCTTGCATACGGTAGCAGAGAAGAAATGATTGATGCCATACGCTCGATTGCAGAGGAACATGCAGCAGGCGGTCTTGAACTCGAACAAATCGATGAAAAGGCGGTCTCAAAGCGGTTGTACACAGGCGATATGCCCGACCCCGATTTGGTGATTCGAACCAGTGGAGAAGAACGTATTTCCAACTTTTTACTGTGGCAGATGGCGTACTCCGAATTGTATTTCTCTGATGTGTTTTGGCCGTCGTTCCAGAAGAAAGATTTGCTCAAAGCGATTCGAACGTTCCAAGAACGACGCCGAAGATTTGGAGAGTAATTGTATGGTCGTGTGCGACGAGTGCAACGGGTGGTTAAATCCTGCTCTTGCTGCTGATTCTGCAGTGCGTAGAGGCGATGAGATCTTGCTCATTCAGCGTAAGTTCCCTCCTATGGCTGGAGCATGGGCATTCCCTGGTGGATTTGTTGAACGCGATGAAGACCCAATGCATGCTGCTCTACGGGAACTCAAGGAAGAAACGGGCATGGATGGTTCTGACGCAAAACTTCTGATGGTCATGGGTAATCCGAAGCGTGACCCTCGCAAGCACATCGTAAGCATCGTCTATGAGATTCAAGTTGATGAGCATCAACAACCGCTTGCCGGGGATGATGCTGCAGATGCTCGTTTCTGGCCGATACAAACTCTCCTGTCCGGTGAAGTTGAGTTCGCTGGTGATCACCTCACCATATTGAAAAATTGGCTCAATCAATGAGTTCTGCTTTCAACAGTTCTGCGAGTTGCTGGCGTGTGTTCGGCCATTCTTCAGGCTCCAATGCATCGGTCAAGTGAATTCCAGTGAGGAACTGCGCATGCAAGTTTTTCCATTCATCTCCTTCACAGGCCTTCTTCCAACGGAACAACGGGTGACCTTCAGACTCAAGCCGTTCAAGGAAACCTCGTTCTGCTCTGGAGAGAAGAAGCGTTGGAGTACCCAGCAACGTTGCCTCACTGGCAAGCGTCACCGATTGAGTAATGACTGCATCGTGGGCTGCAAGCTGTCGGTCAAGAGACCATACATCGCCCGTATAACGTTCCTCATCGGCTGATGTAACTTGTAGACCGTCGAGCATGTCATCGGGAAAAGCAAGCAATTCATCACTATCGTGTACCCCGTTTCCAAGGAGTCGACGAACAAGAACACGAGGAGGTTGGCTGACTGAGGATGGGCGCTGGGCTGGACGCAGGTGAACATGGCCATGCAATCCATCGAGCCGATGCAAACGGATTCCGTCAAGGCTGGACAAGAAACCATCATCGAGATTCTCATCCCAGTGTGTGGGCAAAACAACATCGGTTGCAGCTTTACGTGCCAAGGTGTGGGCAATGTGATTGACTTCGGTATCGCTGATGTACCAACGCTCAGTAATTGAACTGATTTTTCGACGCAAAAATGGTGACTTCCAAGCCATCAACTCGATTGGAGCGCCGATGCTCACAATTCGTTGAATCGGTTCATCTTGTCCGCAACATTGGCGTAAAAAGCGATGACTTGAGCGCCAACGAGCGAAGGCTTTCTTACGTCGTGAGTCACCAACAGGACGCTCAACCCAATGCGTTTGACGGCGCGGAATATGGCCATCGCCGTGCTCCAACATCTGTTCTACTTCGTGACGCTGGGTTGCGATGAGCACATCGTTGCTTTGGCCCGATCTCAAAAACGGTGCAAGAAGGCGCACATGCGCAGGATGGTCCAAGACCCAACAGGTGCGCATGCTTACCGCAGTCAACAACTCACCCTCAATGCATCGCCTTGTTGCGAGAAGTTAAGGGAACGGACATCAAGGCGTACCCATGGAGAAGGAGCAAATCGAATTGGAAGGCGTAAACAAGTACGGACCGTACTCAGCAGGTGTCAAAGCAGGTGGAACCATCTGGCTTTCAGGCCAAATCGATGTTGAGGCTGGTGATGATGTCAAGGCACAAACTCAGGGCGCATTGGACAAAATCGATGCTCTGCTCGATGCTGCTCAACTTTCAAAACACAATCTCTGCTTTGCTCAAGTTCTTCTCGCAGACATCAACGACTTTGCAGCAATGAACGAAGTCTATGGCGCTTGGGTGGAAGACATCGAAGTCAGACCCGCACGAGCCGCTTTCGCTGCAGCCGCTTTACCAGCAGGCGCTTTAGTCGAAATTGTCGTTCAGGGCGCATGCCGAACATCGTTTTGAGGTGATGTTATGCCTGGCTCGCCGTACCTCGAAGAGCCACCGAAGAGGCTGTTGACATGGAGGCGGCTTCTCAGTTTCTCAATTCCAAGTTTACTCGTCACAACGTATCTTGCCTTTTTTTACGATGTTATCTTTCAGATGATTGCAGCCTTTACATTCTTTTTCATCCTCACAGCCATCATGCGCAGATAAGCAGCAAACAGCACCCTTGAAAGGGAAAAGGCGGTAGCAATTGCATGGACGAATGGCCGGTTCAGTGTTTCAAAGCCTACGATATACGCGGACTGGCGAACGGTGATGGCACCGGCGAGTTAACGCCGGACTTTGCTTATCGACTCGGAAGAGCAATGGCAACCTATCTTGAATGTGAAACATTTGCAGTAGGACGAGATATTCGTGATTCTTCTCCAGCAATGACCAGCGAACTGATGCGTGGTTTGGTTGACGGTGGTGTCAAAGTCCTCGACTTAGGAATTGTATCGACCGGTTGCGTCTATCATGCCTGTTGGACACTTCCAGTTGATGGTGGTGTCATGGTCACAGCAAGTCACCTTCCAATGCCTACGCATAACGGATTCAAAATGTGCCGAGGGACTTTACCGCTTGCAGGTGAAGAAATTCAAGAATTGAAGGATGTGTTCCTTGCCGGCGACTTCCGAGAAGGAAAGGGCGAAATCGTCGACACCCCTCATTTGGACACCTATCTCGATGCTATTCTCGAATCCACCGGACCGATTGCACGTCCAGTCAAGGTTGCAGTAGATTGCGGAAACGCAGTACCTGGACCTGCGATGACTGCTCTGCTTGACAGAATGGGTTGCGAACATATCGACCTCTATTGCGACTGGGATGCCAGTGAACCCAATCACGGAGCAGATCCAACACGTCCAAAGAACATGGTCGATTTGGGCAAGGCAGTTGTCGAAAACGGTTGCGAGTTCGGACTCGGAGCTGACGGTGACGGTGACCGAATCGGTGCGGTTGATGAACTCGGTAATTTCGTCTACCCTGACCGACTCATCGCTTTATTGGCTGATGATGTCGTTGGTACTGAAGAAGGCAAGGACTTATTGATTTACGATGTTAAATGTTCAATGAACGTTGAGAAAGCCATAGTAACAGCAGGCGGTCGTCCTATGATGGCAAAGACTGGGCACTCGTTCATGAAGCGAGTATTGGCTGAGCATCCGGACGCATTGATGGCTGCAGAAATGAGCGGACACATTTTCATGGCAGACCGAGGATGGTACGGCTTTGATTGCTCGTTGTACAACGCTGCTCGCTTGATTGAACTTTGGTCAAGAACAGAAGGGAAATTCTTCAGCCAAGAACTCACCCGTCTCGCCCCTAATTTGCCTACGACTGGAGAAGTCAAGATTCCCTGCCCTGAGGACAAGAAACTCGAAACCGTCGAGGCCATCAAGAATGCCTTTTCGGATTTCGAATCCTCGACCATTGACGGTGTTCGTGTACGCTTCACGTCCGGTCAATCAACAGAACAATCCGGCTGGTATCTCGCTCGAAAATCGAACACTGAAGCTATCCTTGTCATGCGCGTAGAGGCAGTCAACGATGCTGAACTCAAAGCATTGCTCAAAATGATTCACGAACGCGTTTCACCAATCATCGATATCTCCAAACTAACCGCTTGAAGTTTGAAAACGAATCAAAGTTCGTCTTCATTGAAGACTGGTGCAATCGTGTACTCGAACACAATCAACTCAACAGAGAAGGTGACTTCTTCGCCATTGTCTGTATGACCGCAACCCGGAACAAGAGAGCCGCCTGCTTCAGCAGTTACACCGATTTCGGCAGAGTATGCGCCAAGACCAGCGCCCATTGAATCAATTTGACTGATGATTTCAGATTCAGAAAGACCGGATACTTCTGCACCGACCATGGACGAGTTGAACCATTCCACAACGACTTCATGAGCGCCACTTCCACCGTTGTTTTGGCCATCTGCCGTACCGTTGAAACCTGCATGCATTGCCGTGCCAGAAATGGTGTCTGCTGCATCTTGCCCGGAACCAGGGCCAGTACACTGAGGTCCACTTCCGTCTTCTTCGATTTCCTCGTACGACATCAAAACACGAACACCGACGATGTTCAAATCTTCGGCGTCATCAATGGAATCGGTGTGAAGGTCGTCAATCATGTAGGTGTCGCCGTCTGCGATGTATTCGATGCCGTCGGTCAATTGAACATAGGTGAGGTTGCCGTTGATTTGGTAATCGCCGACTCCACGGGCGCCTGCCATACTGGAAACACCACTGGCAGCGAAGGAGAAATACAGTGGGAACACAATAAGGAAGAAGGCAATGCAGCCAACGGTAATTTGAGTGTCCCGATTGGTTTTTAAGTCGTCCAACGTAATCATTTGGTTCGCCCTCACCCCAACCCATGAAGCATCAACCTCTATGACTTTCGGTCCATTGACAGGGCCAAATTGGATGCTCGGTTGAGAAACAGTACCTCATTTCACTCTGATTCAGAGTCCATCCAAGGTTTTTCAGGACTGTTTGGCCAATCGTTTTTACCAACGGAAAAACCCAATTTCGCAAAGTTCTTTCGGGATTTCTTCCATACTGGAAGAAGGAAGCCAATCTTGGAACGCTCTCCAAAACTCCAACGCCAAGGGCAACGAGGCAAACGTGCGACCCAATGTTGGAGGAGTAATTGTGTAAGAGGGACTTCAAGCCCACCTGGCAAAACCCAAGAGATCATGTTGAGCGCTCCTGATGAGCCACGGGTTTCAGCCCAGCTTGTGACTTCAAGACCTCGAAGGGGGCCGTCGAGAATTCGTAGCCCAAGCGTACGCGTTGTTTGCGTCATTGGCATGATGATAGCGAATCGGTCAACCATCCTCGACCCTTCGTGCCGTTCCATGGACCAGCCGGCCTCTTCGGCAAGAAGTCGAAACACCTTGATTGATTGAACAGGTGAGACACTGACTTCGAAATCCTGAGTTGCACGTCGCACCATGGATGCTCCAACCAACAGGTCGGCATCAACACTCCGATGGGGAGTATTGGTTTGTGCAGCCTTACGGCTGTTGTGAATGTTTCAGATCAAACTTGAAGTTTGATTCGCTTGTATGCACGGTGTTCCCACAGTCCCGCCCTTTCAGGCGAGGTATTCCGCGGGTAGGACCGAGTGGGACTACCGTGCTTCACTGGACGCGAGCATGTCGCGTACCAAGTGCGCTCGGCGGCGCTCGATACCTGTTTCAACCGAAAAGGGATCCAAGACCGTCGAAGCCAGCTTCTTCTTCTTCTTCCTCTTCCTCTTCAACAGGGGCAGGGGCGTCTGAAGAACCAGCCGCAGCAGGTGCTGCAGCAGCAGGAGCGGCGACAGCTTGGGCCATTGCGTCAGCGATGTCAACGCCAGCGAGAGAAGCAACAAGTGCCTTCACACGGGAGTCGTCAGCTTTCACACCAGCAGCCTTCAAAATGGCGCTCACGGTCTTTTCATCAATGTCTTTTTCAGCAGCGTGCAGTAGCATAGCAGCGTATACGTATTCCATATTTTTTCACCTCATTTGTGGTCAACCGAATAGATCTCCGAGTCCGCCGAAGCTTTCCTCTTCTTCCTCTTCTTCCTCTTCTTCGGCTTCAGTTGGTACCTCAGAAGTGCTGTCAGATGAACTGGCGGCAGCGGATGCGGCAGCGGATGCTGCTGCGCCCAACATGTTGGCAAGTTCTTCATCGAGTGCATCGCTGTCAAGTTGTCCAGCAACGGCCATAGCGCCGTTGTGGGCTCGTCCAACGAGATGTGGCATGGTTTCTGCAGTTGTGATTGCAGCTTCCAATGCAACGGCCATTGCCTCTCGGCTGGCCTTTGCAAGAATTGTAGGCATGGTTTGACTTGTGAACCATGTGATGTTGCACGCAAGGTTGAATGCACCAGCAGCGTAACTGATGAGATCAGTTTCGAATTGCTCGTAATCAATGTCAAGTGTACTTGGAGCAAAGAGGGTTCCGCCTTCGAGCGTACCGCACAAACGCAGACCGGTGACGATTGGATTGATTCCAATCTTCGAGAGCATCATACCCATGTCGCCGTCGAAAACATCGCCTTCTTCAAGAACAACTGTTCGCTTCTGAATCTGAACCGAGCCACCCATAATCTTAGCAGGGATACCTACGGAGTTCAATTCACCAACTATCGGACCTGGAGGCATACCGGTGTCCATCTTCTCAACAACAATTTGGTGAGGTGCGACATCGCCTTCTTTTGCGGCACGGCCTGCTTCGGTCTTCTTGAGTTCAGTGAACAGTTCAAACGAGTTGAGGTTTGCAGATGAGACCAATGCTGGTTGGACTGCACCTTCGAACAATTCGTTCAAATTCGAGTCGTCGTATCCTGCACGTTCCCAAGCGATGCTCATCAATCGCTTCTTTGCGACTTGGATGTTCATGTCGGAACGAAGTGAGGCACGCATACCGAGCATTGCACCGGCAGGTACGCCGTGAACGTCGATGACTCCGATGGTGTCTCCACTCTTCAGCAAGTCCACCAGATCTTTGACGGTGTCTTTCTTCCAGGAAACAACCTTTGGAATCAATTAATCACCTCGACCATTTGAGATGGACCCATTGTTGTCTTGATGTAAAGAGAACGAATGTTTCCGATTCCACGCTCAAGTTTGGAGATTACACGGTTGTACACTTCCATTGCGTTTACGTAGAGTTCTTCTTCAGACTGGGTTGCAGTACCGAAGGAGATTTGGAATGTCATTTTGTCACCGGATTTGACAACAACGGTTGATTGGAGGCCTGCCGCAATGATGGCAGGGTCAAGTGTTGGAGGTACTGGACGAGGCATCTTACCACGAGGACCAAGGACAACACCGAGGTATCGTCCAATCAATCCCATGTGAGGGACTTCGGAGAGGAAAAAGTCGAAAGCGTTTGCAATCTTCTTTGCCTTGCCTTTGTTGCCGCCGAGGTCTTCAATTTCTTGAGGGGTGATGACGTGAATGCCAGCAGCCTTTGCCTTTGTAGCAGCTTCTCCAGAAGCGAACATTGCGATTTTGAGTTCACGACCGCGACCAGATGGAAGACGAATTTCTTCCTTGATACGGTTGTTTGGGTTTTTCAAGTCTACATCTCGAATAGTGAATGAAATATCCAACGATTCGACGAACTTTCTCTTTGGTGCACTTTCGAGTGCTCCCTTTATTGCCTGGTTAATTTTTTCTTCCATTTTTAATCACCTCTGTGGTCAGCGAGACGCTCTAGACGCCTCTACCACGGCTCGTGAGTTTCAGTTAAACCGCTCGTCCCATTCTCCTTTGTTAATGATCTCGAGGGCGTCATTGGCCCAGTGACCGTCAATCTTGACACGCATTGAAACACAGGTTCCAATGATTTCTTTGGTTTGTGCCTTAAGATCGGCTCCGGTCAGATGACCTTGACCGTTCTTGTCACGAGCAACATCCATTGCTTTCTCAAGAGAGAGGTCTTCGGTCGCGGCATCAAGACTGCCGTTGCACTTCTTAACACCAAGAGCCTTCTTGATGAGTTCGGATGTCCAAGGTTTCGGCATTGTTTCAACTCCATTGCTCACTATGTGGGCATTCAGCCGACAAAACACCCCTATATAATCGCGCTGTGCGAAGAGGGTTGAGTCGCTTAGCCCAATCAAATCACTCGACACGCTCCACGACACGAACGTGGTCGCCACGCATATTGAGGGTCATTGGGATCGGTTGTTCGTACAACTCCATGCTAACTTCTTCCTTGGATTCCGCCACACTGAGGACACGAGCCTTCTCGCCCTTGAATGCACCAGTAACGATTTCGACGATGCATCCGACTTCGATTCCAGAGGTCACTGCCTTTGGTTCGAGGTACGGTAGAATGTCTGCGAGAGGTGCTTCTCCTGGAAGAACGGTCTTTGCGTTCTTGAGAGGCGTTTGGTTCAATCCACGGCGAGCAGCTGGGTCTCGGCCACCGGAGCGGCCAATCAACTTCTCCACGTGGTGAAGTGCGCTTGATTCGATAAACAAGTATCCTCGCATCCCAGTAGGGTGGAGGATGGACATAATGTCTGGAAGCAGAGAAGTAAGAGAACCACTGCCATGCAAGCGGTTGTACATCTCGTCTGCAACTCGCTTCTCTGAGCCAATTGCCGTCTTCACGATGTAGAGGAACGAACCGACTGAACCGTACATTTCTCGGAACAACTTGTCGTTGTTCTCCATGTCGAGGTTTGAGAAAATACAGTTGTACTTCTGAAGGGTTCCGGGGTCAATCCATTCTGCTTCGGTGTAACGGCCTGTTGGAGTCACTTCGTCTGTGCTGGAAACAACCAACACTGGTACGACATCAACAAGGGAACGGCCCATGTCAACACCACGCTCAGGGCCGGAGCCTTGGTAGTGGAGGGATTCGACTGGGATTCCAGTTGATTCAGAGACGCGTGCAAGTACTTCTTCGGATGTGTCACCGATTCCCCAAACGCCGTCCCACAATGCTGGGAAGTCGCCATCGGACTTGCTGCGTCGCAGCAAGAGGAGTTTTTCTTCAAATCGAACGTATGCTACAAATGCTTCACTCATTTCATTCATCTCCTATTCTCACTCAGTTGCCGATGTTCAATGCGTCGAACATCCAAGGGAGGAAATTGTCCATAAGGACGAGCATAACAAAACCAATAGCGCCCAAAACAAACAAGCCGATACCACAAATGATCGAGGTTTGCTTGAATTCTTGTGGTGTTGGCTTACGGGCCATGCGAATGATACGAGCCCATGAACCGCGGGAAATTCGACGGAATTGGGACTCAATCCAGTCTTGACGGTCCTGAACTTTTTCTTCAAATGAGCGGTTTTCTGCAGTTTCACCAGACATGGTACAACCTCGGGCTTTCAATGCCACCTACCCTTCGATTATAACCACTCCGTCGCGAATGCTGGAGTTTTCCGACTCAGAATTTCGTAAATTATGTTGCGAGGGTTGATGTGGGAGTGGCGTCGAAGTGGGCTCAATGGCGAAGCAAGACCCCTATTCTGTTTTGGGCGTAGGTCGAAATGCCAGCGATGTCGAGATCAAAAGAGCATTTCGCAAAAAAGCGCGCCAGTTCCACCCTGACCGAAACCCTGGCGATGCCTCGGCAGAAGCCAAATTCAAGGAAGTGCAATCATCATACGAGTCGATTGCAACGGCAAAAGATCGGAATGAGTACGAACAGCAGCAACGTATGTCTTCGATGTTTGGCGGCGGCGGAGGCGGAAACCCCTTCGGCGGTGGCGGCGGAGGAATGGATGATATTCTCGGCCAAATGTTTGGCGGGGGTGGCCGGCCCCGTGGTGGAAACCCCTTCGGTGGAATGGGCCAACAGCAGCAACGGCAACAACGCCCCAAAGGCGCAGACATCAGCGTTAGTCTCGAACTGACCGCAGAACAAGCCGAGCAAGGTGGCCAGTTCCCTTTCACATTCAAACGGCTCAAACCGAACGCTGCTGGCACGATGGAAGCAGCATCCGTAACGCTTCGAACACGTGTGAAGGCTGGAGTGAAACACGGTACAACCTCGCGACTCAAAGGACAAGGTCATGACCATCCAGAGGGTGTAGCTGGCGATGTCATGCTCACAATACGAATCCAATTTGGTGAAGGACGCTTCTGGGACGGGAACATCTTGGTGCAAGAAGTTCCAACACCCTTTAGCACGCTCATGCTCGGTGGGAAAGTGAAAGTCCAACTGCCTTCGAACAAGAAAATAATGCTTACTGTCTCGCCAGAAACGATGGTTGGAGACCGACTCCGCATCGCAGGTGCGGGCTACGACGGTGGAGATTTAGAACTCGAATTTGTTCTGCCCGGTTACGATGAACTCTCTGAAGAGCAGGTCAAAGCTCTTGAGAATCTTAAGAACTCTGGATTGTAGGTGAGTTCATGAGCCAGGGTAAAAAGCGACACAACCGTGGTTCAAAAAAGAACAAGAAAGGCCCACAAATCTCGGACACAGAACGGCTATGGAAGCGCTTAGCAAGTCATTTTTCCAAACAAGAAGAGTTGTGGCAGAAAACTTGGAGCAGTGAAGAAATTGCTACATTCCTTATCGAGAAGGAAGACTTGAAGAGGCAATATGCTGGTGATTCCCGACCGGAGCGAGTGTTTCGCAGTTCCATCGATGAAACGGTGGCGCATGCCAGAGCGAAAAGCGAAAACTTTGTTCAAGTTGAAGAGAAGAAAGTCCGAATTCGAAGCCCAGATGAAATCAAACGCATCAAAGATGCCGTGCTCGACTGGCAAGCTTTCAGCGCCGTTCACGCTACCAAAGGAGCGACTGGCCTACACGGTCGCCCAGCATTGAGTGGGCCGGATGCTCCGGAAAACACCACTGAAAGAGATGCTGAAAGGTACACACTTCTCGAAGATGTTTGGCTCGCACATCTTGGTGGACAGGATTACCCACCTGCCTTCTCTCTGCTTCCCGACACAGTCGTCCGTACTTGGGGCTCGTTTGATTTGGTCAAGGAAGCCCGATTTATCGCTAACAGACGCTCAGGTCTACGGTTCCGTGATGCCGAGCCAAGTATGGCGCTGTTGCTGATTCAATCCGGCCGGTTGAATGCACGTTCACTTCTCGATTTGCGGCTCGAAAACAAACGCAAGGGAGGATGGAATCCATTCCCGCGTACCTATGATGAAGCCCTCATTGAATCCGCAGAGCGGCTGCCAGAAGTCGATGGCGAAGGGGAACTCTCCAATCACAGAATTGACCTACGGCACTTGCCACTGGTAACCATTGATCCACACGATGCTAAGGATTTCGATGATGCGGTTTGTCTGGTCGAAAAAGACGGAATCCGGACTCTATGGGTCGCTATTGCTGATGTCGCCCACTATGTCGAACCGGACACTCGTCTGGATGCTGCTGCTCGTGCCCGTGCAACATCCGTCTATCTCCCACACACCGTTCTTCCAATGCTGCCGCCGCGGCTTGCCGACGACTTGTGTTCCCTGCGAGCAGATGTCGATCGTCTGGCTATGGTCGTCTCCATGAAAATTGGAAAAGACGACTCTATTGTAGAATGCAAAGCATACGAAGCAGTCATTCGCGTTGCAGAAAACATGGCGTATGAAGATGCGTTGGACAATCCGCGATTTGCTGAGATGTTCAAGTTGGCAGATTCCTGGCAGAAAAACGAAGTCCGACTCAACATCCAAAATGCAGAATTGCGACCGCGTTTACACGGTGAGGAGAACATTCGAGTCGAAATCAAATGGCCGAACGCCGCCACGCAAATGATTGAGTCGTTTATGGTGGCTACCAACGCCTCAGTAGGCCATTTACTTGGCAAAGTAGGTGCACCTCTGCCATGGAGATGTCACACTCCACCTGACGCCATCGAGGTGGAAGAACTGAATGCAAAACTTGCTGCATTGGGCGTGAAAATAGAACTTCCACTGCCGAGTTATCGAACGCACGGCCAATCTGAAGAAGGCGAATTGGCTAACTTACTCGCTGGATGGGCTGGAGGTTCAATCGATGTATCAGGGATGGAAAGTGAGTCGGCTTCGGAAGATACCACGCCTGAATACCTCGCCAGTGTCCTGGATGCAGAAGCAAGACAGGACATTCTCGATGCCCTCGACAAAGCACAAGCACAAGCCTCAGAACTCAAAGGAACGATTCGAAGAGTCGTTGACCAAGGGTTGTTCCATCTTATGCAACGCGCCAACTACAGCGAAGAAAACCTTGGACATTTTGGTTTGAATCTCGATGCGTATGTCCATTTCACCAGCCCAATACGACGGTACCCTGACCTCATGGCGCATCGACAACTCAAGGCGCATTTGCGAGGCGAGCGCTGGGTTCATTCCCTCGAAGAGACTGCCAAAATCGCTAAGCATTGCAGCGAACAAGGCCACACTGCAAAGCGGATGGAGTGGGAACTCGTAGCCAATGCGTATCACCTGCATTTGTTACGAGGTGGTAAGATCGGCGGTGAAAGTTCAACAGAATCCACGCCTCTGGAACACACCTCATGGCCAGCTCGAATTACCGGTTTACGTACGCCTTGGGTATTCCTTGACCTCGCCGACGATGGAGCAATACACGGCCGAATGCATTTGCGACAAATTGGTGGTAAAACCCAGATGAGCATTGATGAGCATGGGCTTGCCGTCATACCTGCTGAACCGGATGTGCGTGGCGAACAGAATCCAGTTGTTCAATTGGGACAAAAATTCCCGTGCCGTTTGCGGGGCTTGGACGTTTGGGCTGGCTCTTTAGACCTCACTCCACAATAGTATTGTAGTCAAAACCAAGCGTTTATATCGACTACATTAAACGCAGTTACATGGCTCGCATCAAAGCAGAGATGTGCAATTGTGGTTGCAAGATGAAGCGCCTATACACTCGAGCCGAGGGCGGCAAAGGTTGGAATCAAGTTGGCTGGATGTGTACATGCGGCTGCGGATGCGTCTCCATGGATGAAGGCGAATGGAGTCTTACCGGATGCAAAGACCAAGGTTGTTGTTGATACGAGGTGTAAAGATGTCAACCGAATCGTTCGTATTGGAAGTCACAGGAATGACCTGTGCATCATGCGTTTCATCGGTTGAAAAGGTTGCCCTGGGAGCCGGAAATGTAGAATCCGTTTCGGTCAATCTCCCGTTGCAACGTGCAGTTGTCAACATCTCATCGCAGGCGGATCTTCCATCGGTAAAGAAAAACGTAATTGCAGCCATTGAACGCAGTGGATTCGGCGCCAACGAACAGCGTGAAAGGTCGATGATGATTGAAAACGCCAGAAAGGATTTACGCGTACAATCACGAAAAGTCGTTCTTGCCTTAGTGATGGCTTTACCTACGCTTTATCTGAGTATGTTGGCCAAGGATTTTGGAGAGTTCAACGGTGTAAACACCCGTTTGTTGCTCGCCCTTATTGGCACAGCACCGGTCTATTTCTGGGCGGGATGGCAATTTCATTCCAATGCATGGAAAGCAATACGCTCCGGTTCAGCCAATATGGATGTCTTGATTCACCTTGGAACCAGTGTGGGTTTCCTCTGGTCGAGTCTTGTCACCCTCTCACCACTTCTGGACGCAATACCATCGGTGTTCTCCAGTTCAAGCCATGTGTTCTTTGACGGTGTTGTGTTCATCATCGGATTTGTATTACTCGGAAACTGGATGGAAGCTGGTGCCAAACTGAAAGCAACCGATGCAGTTCATGGCTTGATGAGTTTACAACCAAAACAAGCCCGCTTCGTCACCGATGAAAGCATGGGCCACACAGATATGCAGCGTGTAGATTCAATCCCAATCGGGTCACTGATCAAGGTTTTACTCGGTGAAACGATACCGCTGGACGGCGTAGTGCACCAAGGTAAAGTGAGCATAGACACTTCCATGATGACCGGTGAACCATACCCTGTTCGCAGAAAAGAAGGCGAGGAAGTCTCTGCGGGCACACTTGTTCTGGATGGTACTTTGTTCATCCGAACCACCCATCGCTCGAAAGATACACTGCTTGCAAGAATCATTCATCTGGTCGAGGAAGCGCAGATGGGTAAAGCACCAATACAACGTTTAGTCGACCGCGTAGCATCAATTTTTGTTCCCGTCGTGGTTGGCATGGCAATTCTTGCGGCGATGTTTTGGTTGCTGTATCCCGATTCTGCATCGTACAATCCAATGAACTCTAACTCCGAATTAGCTGTGATGGTTTTGGTATCCACTCTCGTTATCGCTTGTCCATGCGCTCTAGGCCTTGCCACCCCGACTGCACTGATCGCCGGTACAGGCGTTGGCGCCCGACACGGATTGCTCATCAAAGGTATCGAAGCACTTGAGCAAGCCCACAAAGTCGATACGTTGGTTGTTGACAAAACTGGAACATTGACGTCAGGAAAACCTCGTGTGAGCCACATTGAATTACTTGACTGCGAAGTGAAAGAAATTCTCTCCATTGCTGCATCTCTCGAAGCCGAATCGACACATCCTCTCGCAGATGCCATCCTTACCTCATGGTCGAACGTGACCTCAGCACGGCCAGAACTGACTGAAATCCAAACACTGCCTGGCTTGGGAATGATTGGGGACCATGGTGGGGCACTGGTCGCAATTGGCAACATCGAATTGATGGATGAAGTGGGCGTGAAAATCAGTGATGACATCCTCGAAAAAATAAGTCAGGCTGCCACGAGGGGAGTCACTGTTGTCTTGGTCAGCCAGGGACTGAAGTTACTCGGATGGATTGAGGCTCGGGACAGAATTCGTGAATCAACTGAAAGAGCGGTTCGTAAAGCAAAGCAAGCCGGCTACGAAATCATCATGCTAACAGGTGACCGAAAAGAAGCGGCAGAAACCGTAGCAAAAGAAGTAGGGATTGTGAATGTCGTCGCTGGAGTAAAACCGGACCAAAAGGCAGAGCACGTTCGAGAACTCCAAGAACAAGGACGCAATGTAGCGATGATCGGAGATGGAATCAACGATGCTGCAGCTCTTTCTGCTGCCAACGTGGGAATTGCAATGGGAGCCGGCTCAGACATCGCAGTGGACGCTGCTGATTTTGTACTCTTGAGAAACGATTTGATTGATGCGGTGTCCTCGTTGGACCTTGGAAGAAGCACCATGCGCCGAATACGAGGCAACCTCAGATGGGCATTTGCCTACAACGTAGTTGGGATTCCTTTGGCAATGGGAGTCACTCTTCCATTCACTGGTGTACTGCTGCCACCGGCTTTCGCCGCTGCTGCAATGTCACTCTCTTCGGTGAGTGTTGTCGCCAATTCGCTCGTATTGCGTTGGTGGAGCCCCATCCGTGAATGAGTTCAAAGCACACCGCTCAATCCACATGCCATGGAGCATACGGTGTATTCCATCTCAATAGTAGGAATGACGTGCGATGGGTGCTCCAGCAGACTTACCAGAGTACTCGAATCTTCTCCGGGAATTCTCAAAGCAATCGTTTCTCATGCCGATGGAACAGGTATTGTGACGACATCGCCCGAAATAACTGAAGAAACTGTGTTCCAGATTGTCAATTCAGCAGGATTTGAAGCACACGCTTGAAGCGTTTCATTCAAATCCGATAGGCTACGCCCTCAGTTTGCGCGGGGGTCGCCCAGCTTGGTCAACGGCGGTGGGTTTAGGTCCCATTCCTTATCGGTTCGCAGGTTCGAATCCTGCCCCCCGCATCTCATTCAGTCATGCAGGTGAGAACCATGTTCACGCAGTGAACTAAGGTGAGAATCCTGCCCCCCGCATCTCATTCAGTCA
>Ga0209374_1001256_pt1 | contig 25312 bp, 23 predicted proteins | sample SaaInlLV_DNA_10m_FD_184683 | JGI IMG/M metagenome (GOLD analysis project Ga0209374, IMG submission 184683) | Marine microbial communities from expanding oxygen minimum zones in the Saanich Inlet - SI075_LV_DNA_10m (SPAdes) (version 2) | ecosystem: Environmental > Aquatic > Marine > Unclassified ... | reverse complement strand
CATCGTGACCTTTACATCGTCTTCAATTTCATCACCGGAAAGATCCAGGCACCGCGTGTAAAAGCTTCCCTCGCAAGCCCGCAAAAAAGCGCGACGGGCTTGTCCTGCAGCATAAGGAGGCAAAAACCCCGGCGTCGTAATCGCTTCCTGAATGGCGGCCAGCGCTGCAGATCGAACCGCACTCCGCGCTTCGATATTCTGTACTACTTGCATGTTGGCCATAATCAAGTTGGCAGACATTGACGCCATCAAGGTCACTAATAAGAGCATCACTAGCGCCACCACCAACACCAGACCGCGCGCCGCGCGAGGCGCTTTCATCGCCGTCTCCCCGCCACGTTAATCAACTCGACAGTTCGCGATCGCCATATCCGCAAATACTGATTGTTCTCATTGGTCCAAGTCTGACCGGGTAATTCATAGAAGTTAGTATCTTGATACCCCGTCTGGGGCGTGCTGGAACGAACAATCATGGTCATGTTCACACCCACCACATTTTGCCAATCACTTGCCCGCTCTACATGAGACCAGCTCTCGTCGGCAACCGAACGTACGACATCGTAGTTACCGTCTGAAGAACGATCGATCAGCCACTCAAAGCGCAGTGCCTCAACTCCTTGCACCATGATTTGCTCAACGTAGCTATTGGACTCTCCCAATTCCAAACGCACCAGCTCATCGCGATCGTTTACATAATAAATGCGCGACACATAGCGGTAGATCGGCGCTCGTTCTGATAGCGCGCCACTGCAACCAAAACTACGGTAATCCAAAATACTGGCGGCATCAGCATCGGTGACCCGATACAGCTTGATTTCACCGCCAGAAAGGCCAGCGTTGGGGTCATAGCAACCATTCGCCTGAAGATGAAAAAAATTGCCGATTGGGGCGCAATCAGCACCTCCGGATATGGCGGCTGCGCAAGTACTCGCGCGACGAATCGCGACAAACTCCTCAGTATCTTTCGGCAGAGAGATTGTGGCGTCGCACGCTGAGGACGCCATTGCCACCTCTAGGTCAACACCGAGACCAGAGACCAGTGGATACTCCATTGCCCAACCCAGTTCCACCCGCGGGTTGAAACCCCCTTTACCACTGCCAACACACAGTAGTGGCGGGGAGGGGTACCCTGCCACGGCTACCCCCGCCATTTCGGAGGCTCGCAGGGGTCCAAAATTCGGTTCATCAGCGATCACGGGATAGTCTGCCTCTCCCCAGTAGCCCACCAATGCCAGCTCCCCTGCGAGCAGGTCCAGCGCAAAAAGACTGTTTTCCAATTGTCTACTAGTTCGGCTGACGTCCCCTTGAGTGCGACTGCTGTCGACAAACAAGTCTGTCACGCCAAGGATAATCACCAATCCCAGCGCCAACGCGATCATGAGCTCGACCACAGTGAACCCCGCGCAAGGTCGGCCCGGACTCGACAAACACATGGCCCTACCTCACCACGACATCCCGGTAAACCACCCGGCGAAAAGCCTCGTCAACTGTCGGTGCGACAGAATCCGTATTGGTGAATTGACCGGTGCCACATGTTGCAAATGGCGCTACTTGAGCAGTCAAGCCCTGCCATGCCACGGCTACCCGAACCACAGTCTCGTCACCGGGGCGGATTTGGGCATCGAGGCACCCCATCGCCCCGATAGGCGCGCCGATTCCACTGGTATCGGCCTCAGCAGTTTTAACAGCCAGACCCTTGAGCATCGCCGCCCATTGACACTCATCGAGGGCAGCGCGCACCTCTGGACTCATGGTCGCTTGGCCGTCGACGGTAACACCCGAGGTTGAACAAGGTATTTGAGGGTCAAAGGATTGGTAGTTCTCCGACCTGACGCCGACTGGATTCATACGCAGCCGTTCCGCCATATCGTCCACCAACGCCGTCACCAGCGCACGCTGCTGCGCCTCAAAGGCGTTGTTGATGGTGGTGACCTGTAGCGCAGCGAGGCCCAATAAACCAGTCGCGATCAACAAGAACGTGACAAGCACCTCAATGAGCGTAAAGCCGGTTTGGAAACGTTTTTCAATCACGGGCAGGCTCCCCTCCACACAGGGTCGCCGCTCGAGTTGGGACAGTAGCCACTACAAGATCCTGGCTCAGTCACTACGCGTCCATCTGTGCTTATACTTAAGCAAACCTGACAGATTTCGCCCGCTATGGATGCACTCAGTGCCAGCTGAGGGCAACCTGATACGCGGCCCCAAGCGTTGAATGTGATGGCATCGGCTGTTGCGAGGGCTATGGATTTATCGGGAATAAACTCCTGAATCACGCCGGTGCCACAATTGTTGGCAGAGGCATTGGACTCTACACACCAACCATCGCTCCAGCGCTGCCCTTTGGGCAACACGGCGACCGATTCGCCGCGTTTGATTGCCTCGGCTCGTGCGGTGACCACCGATATTCTGAGCTCATTACTCGTCTGACGAAGGCGCTGTTCGGTGAGCATTCTGGAAAATGATGGCGCGGCGAGGGAGACCAATACCGAAAGAATGATAAGCGCGGTCAGCAACTCAATGAGCGACAGTCCCCGCTGTGCTGTCGTCACCATGGCGTCTTCTCTGCGGCGTCATCACAATATCGCCATCGCGCTCCGGTATTGGATAAGCAAAGCGATCCGTCGCCAGCCTGAATGGAGCCCGCCATCGGGGTAAGAACTATATTGAATTTAGGCGGTATCGCGTCTGGTACACCCATCGATACATTAGCGACATCATAGGATTGAGCCACGTCTTGAAACGCTGGCTCCAATGCGCCGCCATTGCCTGTCGAGTAACCTAGCTCCTCAAGAGAATTGGCGTAGCGACGCCGAATCATAAGGAAATTCTGCTGCCTTTGCGCCAACTCCATCAGCAGCGCTTGGGCCTTAGCGCGATGTCCCTTTCGCACCTGCTCGAGGTACGAGGGGTATGACATGGCTGCGAGAATGCCGATAACGGCGACGACCACCATCAACTCGATGAGGGTAAAGCCCGACTGCGCATTGGCCCCACTCCAGCACGGCGTTTCTGGCGCATGACCCAGACCACATAATAATGCCGCTCTCACATGTGCTCTCCCCTCGCCTCGATCCGCATTATAGCAATATGCAACTTATTTGCAAATTGCAACTACATTGCATATTTAGGGTGAGAGTGCGCGGTTTTAAATTCGAAGGCTACCGCCCAGATCCGGGAACTTCAGTCATGTCGGGCGCCGCCTCAAGAACCGTTTGCCAGTCAACCAACGCCCAGTTATAGGCTCCAATCAAGGACAGTGCCGCCACTACAATTAACACCGTAACGATTGCCAATATAAAAAACCCCTGCTGCCTGTCACGGTGCTGTTTTGATATGCATCGGCAACGCTCACCCATTTGAGCCGACCACTGAAGGGAGCAATAGGCGTGTCACGGGAAGGTCCTGCGTTTTATCGGCAACATGATCCGATGTCACACTCAAGTCCACTGCCAACAAGTAATGCGCTGCCTCGTGGCCCTCGCTGGCGTAATGCTGAGCAGATGCGGCCGTAATCAGCTTGGGCTGCCAATCAGCAATGCCGGCAACCAACGTCTCTGCCTGCTGCCATTGATAAGTGGATGCTCTGGATAAAGACTGCAAACGGAGCGTTGGCACGCCCTCAATACTGTTCTCATCACTGCGGTAAGTCAGCAACAGGCGTTGTAAGCGACCCCAAGGCCAACCCGCATCGCAATGAGCAGGCTGAGACATATCTGGCCTCCATTCCACCTGCCACTGCGTCAGACGATTGATCGTGGGGCTTTCCCCAGAGCATGTCGTTGGACTGATGACATAGCCTGCGCGCGCGCCACAGTTGTGGGGACACGGCTGTATCTGCTCTATGTAGAGCCCCCGCGTTGGATCCGTCAAAGCAAGACATGGCTGGCCTGCTGTGTCGATCACATCAATACCGCCCCACTGTGGCGACCCACTGATGGTTTCGGGTGAGGCACACAGTGGCGATGGCGTATGCCAACCTTGCGAGGACAACGAGATCTCATCATTCATTAACCACTCGGCTGGCATCCGCGCCGACGCCAGTGCTTGCTCAATAAATTGAATCACCTGCCGGGCCCGCATGGCCCGATCACTGAGCACCGAGGTCGCTCGCGCCGCTGCAATCAAATCTGCAGTCGCGGCGAAGAGTCCGGCCACGAGCGCGAGTGCCAATGCGTTGACAATCAGGCATTCCACGAGAGAATAGCCTTGATGAGGCCGAGCATCGGTATCCCGCTCGGGTAAGCGGCACCGAAGAAAATTCCCACTGGCAGAGACAACCCTCACCGAGTCCATATCGGCTGACTCAGCTCAAGATACTCCCCAGAAGATGAGAGCCATCCAAGGATCACTAGCCCCTCGGGGGTGATCCTAAGCCGGCTTTCCATCAACGCGCCTAACCAATCGTTCAAAACATCGCAATGACGATCGCGCAGCTGCTCGGGCAGTGCCGCACACCATTCGGACACCGGCACACCATCAGTGACTCCGAAACGGGAGAGCGCCACCGCCTCGCTCAAGGTCAATATCCCGAGCGTAATCTCGTAAGCCTGTGTGTTCAGCATGACGATATCAAAGGTGAGCTCAGACAGACCCAAAATACCGGCACATCCCACCAGCACTGCTAAAAGATAATCCATCCAGATCACTGGAAAGCAGCCATCGGTGCACCCCACTGACCCAAATCGTTCAGCGTTAATTCTGGTAATTCATCTTCCGGATCATTAAGTATGAGTCGGTAGCTAGAAGAAGCTGATTCCACTCGCAATTCGTAACGCCTCCCCACTGCGGCTTCCAATGACGCTAGCGTCGGTAACTCATGCTGCTCCGCAAACCGACCATATCTTCTCCGAAACTGTTGCTGTCTTATAGCCAGCCGATGCAACACGAGCCTGGCGTGCTGAACCAGCGCTTCATTGGTGGTTGCGCGCCAAGAGGGCATGGCGATCGTCGTGAGCACCGCGACGATCGCCATGACCACTAAGAGCTCAAAGAGCGTGAAGCCGCTTTCAAGGAAGTTGTGCCTGGACACCTTTTCACCACCTTTACTGATCGCTAAATCGGTAAAGCTAGCAAAGGGAAAGGCTTAACCCGACCACAGTGGCTGTATCAGATCATTTGTTGGCAGATTCGATAGATGACGGGCTCAGGCGGCTCGGGACACCTCGCCAACTTTGCCAAACATAATTTGCTCGCCCGACATGGAAGCCTCAATCACATCTCCAGGTGCAAATTGGTCAGTCAGCAGCGCTTGAGCCAGCGGGTTTTCAATCAACCGTTGAATCGCTCGCCTCAAAGGTCGAGCGCCATACACGGGGTCAAACCCCTGCTCCGCGAGATATGCTCTTACTGCCTCGTCGACCACCAATTCTAGCGATCGCTCTTTCAGTCTCGCCTTCAAAGCATTTAGCTGCAACATGGCAATGTGGCTAATATGCTCCTTATTCAGCGCATGGAACACAACCGATTCATCAATGCGATTTAAAAATTCGGGTCGAAAATGCGCAGTTACCTCATGCATCACCGCGGTTTGAATATCGGACTGCGGTGCGTGCTCCACCGCATCACGAATGTGCTCAGAGCCCAAATTGGAGGTCATGACGACGACCGTATTGCGAAAATCGACGGTCCTGCCCTGTCCATCGGTGAGTCGGCCATCCTCTAACACCTGCAGCAAAATATTGAAGACATCTGGATGCGCTTTTTCGACTTCATCTAGCAATAGGAGTGAGTATGGTCTGCGACGCACTGCTTCTGTCAGATACCCTCCTTCCTCGTACCCAACATAGCCAGGTGGCGCGCCGATCAATCTAGCCACCGCGTGTTTCTCCATGAACTCAGACATGTCGACGCGCACCATCGCCCGCTCACTGTCAAATAAGTAATCCGCCAGCGCCTTGCACAGCTCAGTTTTACCGACACCCGTTGGCCCCAAAAATAAAAATGAACCATTGGGCCGCTGGGGGTCAGCCAGTCCGGCGCGTGCTCTGCGTACCGCATGGGAAACTGCTGTCACCGCTTCGCTCTGTCCCACCACGCGAGTGTGCAGCGTCTCTTCCATGCGCAGTAATTTTTCTCGATCGCCCTCCAACATTTTGGCAACTGGGATACCAGTCCATCGAGACACCACTTCAGCGACTTCGTCCTCGGTCACACGCGAGCGCAATAGTGTGGGTTCTGACTGCGCCTCATCCGCATGGACCAATCGTCGCTCAAGATCGGGCAGCACACCGTGCTGCAGCTCAGACATTCGTGTTAGGTCACCGGCGCGTCTGGCTTGCTCAAGGTCGAGCTTTGCTTGCTCGATATCGCTTTTTACTTGGGCTGTGTTATGTAACGCGGCCTTCTCGGCCAACCAGACCTCTTCCAGGCTGACAAATTCTCGCTCGACGTCCTCTATTTGCTGGTCAAGCTGGGCAAGCTCCCTGCTGGCAGCCGCAGTCTCGTCTTTTTTCACTGCCTCGCGCTCTATTTTGAGTTGGATCAGGCGGCGCTCCAGCTTATCCATCACCTCGGGCTTTGAGTCTATTTCCATCCGAATTCGACTGGCAGCCTCATCAACGAGATCGATCGCTTTGTCGGGTAATTGACGGTCGGTAATATAACGCTGGCTCAACTTTGCAGCAGCGATAATGGCACTGTCAGTGATGTCCACACTGTGGTGCACCTCGTAACGCTCCTTCAGGCCCCTCAGAATCGCGATGGTGTCTTCCTCGCTGGGTTCCTCTACCAGCACCTTCTGAAAACGCCGCTCAAGCGCCGCGTCTTTCTCGACAAATTGTCGATACTCGTTCAGTGTTGTGGCGCCGACGCAATGCAACTCCCCTCTTGCCAGAGCAGGCTTGAGCATGTTGCCGGCATCCATAGAGCCCTCGGCTTTTCCCGCACCCACCATCGTGTGCAGTTCGTCCACAAAGAGAATAATGCGTCCCTCCTCCCTGAAAAGCGCATTCAGAACCGCTTTTAAACGTTCCTCAAAATCACCACGAAACTTGGCACCAGCCAGTAGCGCGCCAAGGTCCAGCGCCAGTATTCGCTTGTTCTTGAGCCCCTCGGGCACTTCACCGTTGACGACCCGCTGCGCAAGACCCTCGATAATGGCTGTTTTTCCCACACCTGGTTCACCTATTAGCACCGGATTATTCTTTGTGCGGCGCTGAAGCACCTGAATAGTGCGACGAATTTCATCATCACGGCCGATGACGGGGTCAAGCTTACCGTCGGCCGCACGCTCAGTAAGATCCACGGTATATTTGTCTAACGCCTGTCGGATTTCCTCGGATTCTGCACTCGTCACCGACTCACCGCCGCGTGCGGCTTCAATCGCGGCTACGAGGGTTTGCCTGGTGACCCCGGAATCCCCCATCAGCTTTGCAGTGGCTTTGACGTCGAGCATTGCCAGCAATATCGCATCAATTGAAATGAACGTGTCGCCAGTCTGCTGGGCTAACTTATCGGCCTGATTAAGCAGTCGCTGCGTATCCGCGCTGATGTGGACCTCTGCGCTACCCGTTACCGTTGGCATTGCCGCCAACTGGTCGCTCAATGCGCTATCCAGCTGACTATAGTTGGCACCCGCTGCCCGCAGCAGGCTTTTGGCGGGCGAGCCAGCCGTATCGAGCATTGCTCTGAGCACATGCGAGGGCTCAATGAATGTATGATCGTGACCTAAGGCGATCGATTGAGCGTCTGCAAGAGCCGCCTGTAATGAATGGGTCAGCTTGTCCATGCGCATCGCTATCTCCCGATACCCGCGACACCGCGGGCTAGCGTCTGTCCTCCTATAAATATGGGACCCTAAACCCTTTTTTCAAGTGGGGTTATTACACGGTCAGCAATCCTGGTTCGGGCCTGTTATGAGGCCATTATGGCGCCGAACGGCAGCCCGCGCCTCAGAGGGGCGCGACTCGCCACACCAGTGTGGCAAACCGCCCGGTAGCTGGACCATCTCTGCGGTGAGAGAAGAATCGATCAGACTCTGCGTGGCTGCAGAGCCCACCACCGAGTATTGACTCAATACCCGCATGTTCAAGTGCCAGCCGTGCCAGTGAAAAAAGGTCAGCCATGAAATGGCCAGGTTGCCGTAGCGACGGGGTAAAGCAGACCGCACTGCGATCCCCCATACTCGCCTGAAACGCCGCACTTACCTCGGGCCCGACCTCATAGGCTGCTGGGCTAATCGCTGGTCCCAACCACGCACTTAGATGCGATGGTGGCACAGGCATTGCTGCTATCAAGGCCTGCAGTACACCCCCCGCGAGCCCTCTCCAACCCGCGTGCGCGACTCCCACACAAGAGGCATCATTCGCCACAAGCACCACCGGCAGACAATCTGCGGTGAGCACCGCGATGGGCTGTTCCATCGCCGCAGTCCATTGTGCATCTGCCTCTGGTATCAACTCGGGATTGGCCGGCACCACACAGCAACCATGTACTTGCCTCAGCCAGGCCACCGGAGACAGATCCAGCGTTGCCTGCAAGCGTTGGCGATTGATCAGCACAGCATCGACACAGTCATTCACATGTTCGCCTAAATTAAGGGAGGCATAGGGCGGCGCGCTGACCCCACCAAAGCGTGTTGTGACGCGGACCGCGACACCGCCAACACCCATATCAGGCGTCATCAGGTGTAACGGGGGCATCAAGGCGGATCCTCTTCTTCAAGGCAGGCGACCAGTGCCGACATATCCGCAGGCACTTTAGCAGCGAAACTCAGGACTTCACCCGTCTGCGGGTGTTCAAAGGATAACTCGCGGGCATGCAAAGCTTGACGGCCGAACCCGTCGAGCATACCCAATAGTGCTGCGCTCGCTCCTGCGGGTCGGAAGGCGCGCCCACCATAAATCGGATCCCCGATCAAAGGATGCTTTCGCCAGGCCATATGGACACGGATTTGATGGGTACGCCCAGATTCAAGGCGCACCTCCAGGAGGCTGTGGGCGCCAAACCGCTGCGTTATTCGATAATGAGTGACCGCGGGCTTCCCTTCGGGCACTACCGCCATTTTAGTACGGGACGTAGGATGACGCCCAATAGGTGCATCGATTGTGCCGCCCCCGGAGAAAGTGCCCCGACAGACCGCCGCATAAATCCTCCTCACTGATCGATCCGCCAGTTGCGACACCAGATGCTTATGCGCAAGCGTCGATCTGGCTGCCAGCATCACCCCAGAAGTGTCTTTATCGAGTCGGTGCACAATCCCACCGCGAGGCAAGGACGACATTTCGGGAGCATGTGCCATAAGGCCATTCACCAGAGTGCCACTGTGATGCCCAGCCGCTGGATGCACCACCAATCCCGCTGGTTTATTGACCACAATCACATGTTCATCCTCAAATAGGATGTCAAGAGGCAGGGGCTCTGGAGCCCAGTCAACACGATTATCCGTCTCAGGAAATACGTGCAGTTCATCACCTAGCGCCACCTTGTCGCGAGGGCGCCCAAGCTCGCCATTACGGGTTAGCCTGCCGGCCCGGATCCACTCGGCAAGACGGCTGCGAGAAAACTGCGTAAAGACTGCCGCCGCCGCAGCATCAAGTCTGCTCCCATCCAGCGTTACAGTAACCGTCGCCGAAATCACTTCGGCTTCATCGAAAAGTTCTTCAGACAAGCGCTGTGACTCCCGCCCGGTTGCGTTTACACTAAGGGATCTAAATGTACCATGGCGGATAATAGCTCTTGGCCACTTCCCCTTTCGTCTTCCGAACGGCGCTGTTGGTGTTGTGCCTCATGATCACTGGCTGTTCCTGGTTTGGCGGCGACGATGACGACCTCGTTGCGGATTCAGGCGAACAACAAATGTATCGTGAGGCCCAGCGGCATCTCAGAAACGAAAATTTCTCTCTCGCGGTGAGAACCCTGCAGATGCTGGAGAGCCGGTATCCTTTTGGTCGCTATGCCGAGCAGGCGCAGTTGGAATTAATCTACGCGCACTACGGAGCGTACTCGTTTGCCGCAGCAACCGAGGCGGCTGATCGATTTATTCGCTTGCATCCTCGGCATCCCAACGTGGACTATGCTTTCTATATGAAAGGCTTGGCAGCCTATGACATCGAGCCCGGATTTTTTTCAAGATTTATTCCCTCCGACGACACCAAGCGAGACGTAAGTCACATTCAGATCGCCTTTGGTGAATTCGCCCAGTTGCTCGCTCGCTATCCTGACAGCGCTTACGCACCCGATGCGCGGCAACGCATGATCCATATGCGGAACATGCTCGCGCGGCATGAAGTTCATGTCGCCAACTATTACTTCCGCCGAGGCGCCTACCTGGCCGCCTTGAACCGAGGTAAATACGTGGTGGAGCACATGCAACAGACACCGAGTGTTGCCGATGGACTTGCCATCATGGCGCAGGCTTATCTGTTACTGGGCATCGATGATTTGGCCGAGGACGCGGTAGACGTGCTGTGCGAAAACTATCCCGATCACCCTAACTTGAAGGACGGTTGCGCATTTAACAGTGTCTTCACCGCAGATGGCCTACAGCGGTCGTGGATTAATCGGGCAACATTGGGACTCTTTGATCCACCCAAGCCACCCCAATTCAATTACCGATCCAAATCATAAAGCGACTCAGTCGCCGGAACGCCATGCCCATGTGATGGGATAACGCCGATCGCGACCAAACGCGCGGCGAGAGATACGCACTCCGATGGGCGCCTGCCGGCGCTTATACTCATTCAAGTCAATCAATCTGACCACCCGATGCACATGCTCAGCATGAAAGCCCGCGGCGATGATCTCTTCTTTTGAAGCATCTCGCTCCACGTAGTACTCAATAATCTGATCCAGCGTCTCGTAAGGCGGTAAGCTGTCTTCGTCTTTTTGATTCGGAGCCAACTCCGCCGAAGGCGGCCGGGTAATGACTCTCTCGGGAATACACACTCCCAATCCATTGCGATAGCGCGCCAGTGCGTAAACGAGCAGTTTCGGACAGTCCTTCAGCACATCAAACCCACCAGCCATATCTCCATACAGGGTCGAATAACCCACTGCCAGTTCACTCTTATTACCCGTTGTCAGGACTAACCGATTCTTCTTGTTAGAAATAGACATGAGCAGAACGCCCCGACACCGAGCCTGAAGATTCTCTTCGGTGATATCGGCGGGTAAACCCGCGAATTCCGACGATAGCGTGGCCATAAAAGCGTCATACAACGGCTCGATAGACAGGTTACTAAATGAGACACCCAATGCGTCTGCCTCTGCCTGAGCGTCCTCAATACTGATCGATGCCGTGTACCGAAAAGGCATCATAATGGCTTGAACGCGATCCGCTCCCAGCGCGTCCACCGCGACCGCAAGGGTGACCGCGGAATCAATACCGCCAGACAACCCGAGCACAACTCCAGGAAAGCCATTCTTGTCGACATAATCTCGCAGGCCAATCACCAGCGCCGTCCACACGGCCTCCAGATCGCTCTTGGTAGCCACCTGCTCAGCAGGCTCCGGAGCACCGCTGGAATCCACAGCGATGGTCACCAGCGCTTCCTCAAATTCAGCAGCTCTCGCGACCAGAGCCCCTGCTGCATTTACCGCAAAAGAGCCCCCATCAAAGACCAGCTCATCTTGCCCACCTACCTGATTCACGTAAAAAATGGGCATCTCATGGGATCGGGCACGCTCCGCAACCAGTGCCAAGCGCTCTGCCGCCTTACCGCGGTTAAAAGGCGATGCGTTGAGATTAATCAGTATCTGTGCGCCGGCTGCTTTGGCGAGCGCCGCGGGCTCCGGGTGCCAAATGTCCTCGCAAATCGTCAGGCCGACGCGCACGCCCTCAAGCTCGATTACGCATGGCTTGTCGCCAGAATCAAAGTACCGCTTTTCATCGAAAACTTGATAGTTGGGTAGGCACTGCTTGTCGTACTCTGCGATCAACCGGCCCCCAAAAATGACGCCCGCGCTATTGAATAAGCATTCACCGTCACCTCGCGGGTAGCCCACGACTACCGCCAGCTCTGCCGGTAACTTCTCACGCAGGACTTCCAAGGCGCCGGCTGTCTGTTTGATGAGATCGGATCGCAGTAGCAGGTCTTCCGGAGGATAACCGGTCAGGGTCAACTCGGGAAAAATCACCAAGTGTGCGCCCTTGTCGTGCTGATCCACACAGACCTCAAGTACCCGATTGAGATTACCGCGAATATCGCCCACCAAGGTGTTGATCTGCGCCATGCAGATATTCATGTCTGTCTCCCCTGCATTAAACCCGCGTCGTTGGCTCACCCGGACGCGAAGGTTACCGTATTTGCCGGTCTATAGGCTTCCCCAGAAGCTGACTACGGCCTAAAAAACCTGCAGTGTCGGGAATCGTGCCACCACAGCCAAAGCTTTGAGAATCAGCCTGTGACGCTTTAGTTATCGATTGTAAAAACTGGAGATCGAGATTTAAGCGCCAACGGCATCTGGACAGATACCGCCATCGTCTACTAACCGCGGTCTGCCAAGACGGTTTATCACAACTGCCCAATTATGGCCTCCGGCACATACTGAAAGAGTGACATTGCGCCCGCCGATTCCGTCAGGGTGCCATTGAATCTCTCCCGTCACCGGATCTAACCCGGACCGATTGCGGACAACAACACCGCTCAGGGGAGACCATATCTGGAGTATCCTTGGTCCGTTCGCTGACTCTTGATAAGCAACAAGAGACTCGCCAAAGTGACCCCCACACAACGTGGTCGCATCTGCCTTGGAGGAGCGTGGGCAGAGCGTCACCACTGTATCCAAAGTCTGGGCCATGCTCCGGGCGTATTGCACGGCGGCGTAAATCTGATGTGCGCCATTCAGCGCTCGGGCAGCATTCAGTTGGCCAAAAAGCGACGGCGTGGCGAGCGCAGTCAAGATGGCTACTATCCCGAGCGCAACCAAGCACTCCAATAATGTCAGGCCGCGCTGCCACATGTTTTTTCTCCTCGCTGCCGCAACTAGTTGACAGCAGCACAGGAGCAAACTTCGAGGCAACCGTCAGTCAATGCCCATTCAGATTATCACCCCTCAGGCATGGTGCCCCGACCCGACAGCACTCCTATCGGTGTACCTCGGCGCCATTCACTCTAGGGGAAAACTGCTGTGCACATCTTCTGACAAATCGGTAAGGTCGAAAATAGCTGGGGCCAATTGGGCGGGATGTCTGCGCGAAATGATCTCTCGGCGAAAAAGCGCACTGTTCAAGCGGAGAGGTGGGCCCCTCGTCAGTCGTCCACCACCACGGCAGGTATGCGCAGTGCCTTCGGCAACGAGAACGTGATGTTTTCCTCGCGGCCATCGAGGTTTCGAATATCAACAGCGCCTCGCTCTCTGAGGGCGCTTATCACTTGCTCCACGAGAAGCTCCGGCGCCGAAGCCCCCGCAGTCACCCCCACGGAACGCGTGCCAGATAGCCAGTGACTCTCAATCATAGTCGCATCGTCTATCAGGTAAGCCTGCGCGCCGCAGCGCTCGGCCAACTCCTTCAATCGGTTAGAGTTGGAGCTATTGGTCGAGCCCACTACCAACACTATGTCCACTTCATCTGCCAGGGATTTCACGGCATCCTGGCGATTTTGAGTGGCGTAGCAAATATCATCCTTGCGCGGTCCCTGAATCTGCGGGAACTTTTTTCTCAGGGCATCGATCACCTTGGCAGTATCGTCGACTGAAAGCGTTGTTTGCGTGACAAACGCCAGCGTGGTCGGGTCACGCACCTCGAGCTCTGCCACCTGCGCCTCGTCTTCAACCAGATAAATCGCGCCGCCATGACGGCCGTCGTAGCGACCCATTGTGCCCTCTACCTCAGGGTGTCCCGCGTGCCCGATCAGCACGCACTCCCGACCCGCAGTGCTGAACGCAGCGACTTCGACATGGACCTTAGTAACCAATGGGCAAGTGGCATCGAACACTTTCAACCCCCGGTCCTCGGCTTCGTCCTGAACGGCTCGGGAAACGCCATGAGCGCTAAAGATCACAACCGCGTCATCAGGCACCTCAATGAGTTCGTCGACAAACACCGCACCCCGTTCGCGCAGATCCTCTACGACATGTCGGTTGTGAACCACCTCATGCCTGACATAGACGGGCCCACCAAAAACCTCGAGTGCGCGATTAACGATATCAATAGCGCGGTCTACCCCCGCACAGAAACCTCTAGGGTTGGCCAGTACAATATCCATTAATGTAGCTCCGCTGGCTCCACGCGCGCGATCCGCACTCTGAAATGAATAGTACGCCCCGACAGAGGATGATTGAAATCCACTTTTACACTGTCTTCAGCCACCGCTATGACCATACCGGGAACCTCTCCCCCCGCAGCATCGGCAAACGAAAATAGCATGCCGGCCTCAAGTGGCGACTCCTCATCGAATTCGCGACGGGGGATCTCCTGAATATTGTCATCCTGCGGAGTGCCGAATCCTTCATCGGGCGGAATTCGAAACTCCGCCTCATCTCCCGCGCGCATGCCCAAAAGCCGACGTTCGAATCCGGGTAACAAGGAACCATCTCCCATGACAAAAGTCACCGGGTCCTGCCCAAAATTGGAGTCCACTTCATCACCCGTGTCCAGTGCGAGAGAAAAATTCAGCGTGATGCGCATGTTGGGTTCAATAGGCAGATTCATGACCTTACTCGCTCCGGGAAGCATCATTAGCAGGGACGGCTTCTTGCGGCGAGCTGCCCACTAGCGCTATCCATAACGCTGCAGCCGCCCCCACCGAAATCGCCGCATCAGCCACATTAAAGGCTGGCCAGTACCAACCATGATAATGCCAGGAGATGAAATCGACGACATACCCAAGGTTAACGCGATCAATCAGATTGCCAACGCCACCACCCAGAATAAGCCCCAATGGCGTCACCAAGACTCGGTCCTCAGGTGCCAGACGAAATAGCCAAACGACAATGAACACACTCACCATTCCAGCAACTGCCGATAGGAACCAGCGCTGCCATCCTCCGGCATCGGCCAAGAAACTGAAGGCTGCCCCAGTGTTGTAGGTCAACATCCAGTCAAACCATGAGGTGACCGGATAGGGGTTGCGAAAAACGAGCTCCGTCACAGCAATATGCTTGGTCCATTGGTCCAATACAATGACGACAGCCGCGACCAATAAACCCAACCAGGGCCGCCAACCTGGTTGTGGTGACGGAGATTGCTCAGGCAAAGTGGCGCACCTCGCCAGGGCCCTCTATGTTGGTCACACATCTGCCGCAAAGGGTCGGATGGGCTTGATGCTGACCCACGTCGGCGCGTCGGTGCCAGCAGCGGTCGCACTTTTCCCCCGTTGCTGGCTGCACCATCACCCGCAGCCGAATCTCCTCCGCTTCCATCGCCTCCGGGGGCGCATCTTCCCAGTCCAGGACTGTCGCCTCTGAAGTAATGAGTGCAAAGCGTAGTTCGTCACCGAGATGACCCAAGCGCGTCGCAAGGTCAGACTCCGCATACAGCGACACGGCCGCATCCAAAGAGCCGCGCAGCGCGCCTTGCTCGCGCGACCGCTCAAGCGCCTTGTTGACCTGCTGGCGAACCAGCATAAGCTCCATCCAAAAGTCGCTGTTGAGCTGCCCCTCTGTATCGGGCTCTGGCAACGCGTCGTACCACTGTGTCAAAAAGACAGATTCAGCGCGTGACCCCGGAAGATTTCCCCAGATCTCGTCAGCGGTAAAACTCAGAATAGGCGCGATCCATCGACACAGTGCCTCAGCAAGATGAAACAGTGCCGTCTGCGCAGACCGACGCGGCTGCGAGTCGCTGCCGGTCGTATATTGCCGATCCTTAATGATATCGAGATAAAAGCCGCCGAGCTCGCCGCTACAAAAATTGTGCACCCGGTGATAAACGTGGTGGAATTGATAGTCTTCGTAGGCCGACTGAATCTCTACTTGCAGCGCCTGCGCTTTACCGAGGATCCATCGATCGAGAGGCAGGAGGGCATCGCTCGGCAGCACATCCCTTGACGGATCAAACCCTGTGAGATTGGCCAAGAGGAATCGTGCCGTATTGCGAATACGCCGGTACGCGTCAGCGGTGCGCTTGAAAATCTCATCCGAGGCAGAAATTTCGTTACGGTAATCTGCGGCAGAGACATAAAGACGCAACACATCCGCACCCAAATCCTGCATCGCCTTGCGCGCGGGAATAATATTACCGAGGGACTTCGACATCTTGCGGCCGTCGCCGTCAACAGTAAAACCGTGTGTCAGCACACTGCGGTAGGGCGCCGCGTGGTGGGTGCCAATTCCCGTGAGCAGAGAGGACTGGAACCATCCGCGATGTTGATCTGAGCCCTCGAGATACAGATCTGCAGGCCAACTCAGTCCCTCTCGCTGCTGCAACACACATTGATGTGTCACGCCAGAATCAAACCAGACGTCGAGGGTATCCGTGACTTTGTCGTATTCCCCCGCATCATCACCCAGTAACTCAGCAGGATCGAGGTCAAACCAGGCCTCAATACCCTGAGCTTCAATACGGACCGCCACAGCCTCCATCAAACGCTGGGTGTCGGGATGCAGTTCACCCGATACTTTATGCACAAAAAGGGCGATCGGAACGCCCCAGGTACGTTGCCGTGAGATGCACCAATCCGGGCGCTCGGCGAGCATGCTATCGATTCGAGCGCGGCCCCAGTCAGGCACCCATTGCACACCCTCCACCGCTGTCTTTGCGGCCGAGAGCAAGCCGTTGCCCGTCATACTGATAAACCACTGCGGTGTTGCCCGAAAAATAATCGGCGATTTGTGGCGCCAACAATGCGGGTAACTGTGCTGAAAAGGCTCATGACACAAAAGCACATCACGCTCAGCCAGTGCTGCAATAATGTCGTTATTGGCTTTGAAGATATGCTGGCCCGCAAAGACCGGCGTATCCGCATGGTAAACGCCATTTCCACCTACCGGATTGTAGACCTCTAGGTCATAACGACGACCCATCTCAAAATCCTCAAGGCCGTGTGCCGGAGCAGTATGAACGCAACCGGTACCCGCTTCGGTCGTCACATGATCACCCAATACGATGGGTACCGGCGTATCGCTAAAGGGCGGCATGAGCATCAATCCCTCTAGATCAGCCCCCTTTGCGCCGCCGTCGAGTTCGACCGTGTCAAGACCAAAGCGTTTGGCGCAGGTCTCAGCGAGCGCTTGTGCCACCAGTACGTGACGTCCGTCCGCTTTTACCACCACATAATCGAGGTCAGCAGCCAAGGCGACACCGCGATTCGCAGGTAAGGTCCATGGCGTCGTGGTCCAGATGGCCAGTTCAAGTCTATCCGCTGCCGCACTATTCAATCGTCGTGCTGCCTCAGCCGCATCGACAAAGGCAAATGCCACATCTACCGCAGATGACTGCTTGTCATGATATTCCACCTCGGCTTCTGCCAATGCCGAACCGCAGTCAAGGCACCAGTGCACAGGCTTGAACCCCCTATGCAGATGGCCGTTATCTATCATTGTGGCGAGGGAACGGACAATATTGGCCTCAAAACCAAAATCCATGGTCAGGTAAGGGTTGTCCCACTCCCCCATTACCCCCATGCGGACAAAGTCTGTTTTTTGCGCCTCGACCTGTTTTTGCGCATATTCCCGGCAGTGTCGACGAAACTCCGCGGCGGTCACTTTGTGTCCCGGTTTACCCACTTTTTTCTCAACATTGAGCTCGATAGGCAGGCCGTGGCAGTCCCAACCGGGCACGTAAGGCGCATCAAATCCCGACAACGTTTTAGATTTTGTAATGATGTCTTTGAGAATTTTGTTAATCGCATGACCCACATGCAATTCGCCATTGGCATAGGGGGGGCCATCGTGGAGGACGAATGTCGGTTTGCCCTTCCCCACTTGACGCATCTGACCATAGAGGTCCATGGCTTGCCACGCCTTCAGGCGCTCCGGCTCGCGCTGCGCAAGATTGGCCTTCATCGGAAAATCTGTCTGGGGCAGATTCAGCGTACTCTTGTAATCACTCATACTTTATCCGTGGTTCCTCAACCAGGCGCGGGCGTTGGCCTTATCCGCCGCGATCCCCGCTTTCAGGGCATCCAATGACGGAAACTTCTTCTCGTCACGCAACTTGTGAACAAATCGTACAGTCAAACGTTGCCCATACAGATCCGGAGATCCCTCGAGCACATGGGCCTCAAGAGTGGCCTCCAGACTGCTACCAATAGTGGGTTTGACCCCCACGTTCGCGACGCCTGCAACCTCTCTCATACCCGCGCCAGAAACGTTTACGACATACACCCCTTGCAACGGCGACCGAATCCGATGAAGCGCAATATTCGCTGTGGGCGTATCCAACTGCCTTCCCAGCTTTTGACCGTGTTGCACGCGACCCGACATCTCAAAAGGTCTGCCTAGCAGCCGCGTTGCAGCCTCAAAATCTGCCTGGCCCAGTGCCTTACGAATACGTGTGCTGCTAACCCGTTCCCCTCCCACCTCGCAGGTGGGTGTCGGGGCGACAGCATAGCCAAATTCGTCTGCCAGCGCGCGGACATATTCGAGGTCACCCTCTCGACGATTACCAAAGCGAAAATCATCACCAAAAGCGAGGTACTGGACCCCCAGCCCCTCCACAAAAACCTTCTCGACAAACTCACGAGCACTGAGCTGCCGCAACCTCTCGTTAAACGGGAGACACAACACGCGGTCTACGCCACAGGCTTCCAGCAGAGGCCACTTGTCGCGCAGCGTAGTAATCCTGGGCGGCGCTTCCAAAGGGCGAAGGTATTCTCTCGGCAGGGGCTCAAAGATGACAACGGTGGTAGGCACCCCTCTCTTCGCGGCCTCCTCCGTAAGGTGCGTGAGTACTGATTGATGTCCCAGGTGAACACCATCGAAGGCCCCGATCGTCACCGCGCAGCCGCGGTGAGCGGGCTCAAGATTGTGCCGACCGCGAATGAGTTCCATGAAGCGGGAGAATTCCAAGCCAACCAGCACACAGTATACCGATGCGGGCAGAGTAGATCAGCCGCCACGACAGCGGCTGATGCGGCGCTTTCAAACCGCATTGGAGATTGTTCAACGGCGCAACATGGAAGGTCGCAGCCCCTGTATCCACAAGCCTATCGCATAGGCGCATAGACCGCCAAAACACAATCCGACCAAACGGTATCCGCGGTGCCAGGCATTCCAGTTTTCCCACAAGGTGATATTCGGCGTGAACCACCACAACACCAGCGTCATCAGCAGTGTCGCAAGTACAATCCTTATCATCCATCCGACAGGGATACCGGTGATCGACAACACGCCGTGAAGCCGCAACCCGCGATAAAGCAGCACGGCGTTCAACCATGCAGACACGCTGGTTGCGAGTGCCAGACCCGCATGCCCGATGTTGAACCACCACAGCAACGGCAATACGAATAGCAGATTCAAAACCATGTTCGTACCCATGGCGATGATGCCAATGCGCACGGGGGTCTTCATATCTTCCCTAGCGTAAAAGCCCGGTGCCAACACCTTCACCAACATGAACGCACCCAGACCCAATGAATAAGCCTGCAGGCTCACCGCCGCCATCACTCTATCCTGCGCCCCAAAAGCCCCATACTGAAACAGCGTTACCAGTAGCGGCTCTGCCAGAAATGCCAGCGCGACGGTCGCTGGGATGGCAATGAGCAAGACGCTGCGAATGGCCCAGGATAAGGTTTCGGAGAAAGCAGGATCATCTGCTCTCGCTCGTTGGCCCGACAAGGTCGGCAGAATGACGGTGGCAATGGCAATCGCAAAGACCCCCAATGGCAGTTCGGTGAGTCGGTCTGAATAATACAGCCAAGAGACACTGCCTGTTGGCAATAACGAAGCAAGCACCGTATCGAGCAGTAGATTAATCTGACTCACCGACACACCGAAGAGTGCCGGCACCATGAGCACGAGTATGCGCTTCACCCCATCATGCTCTGGTGCCCAGCGCGGCCGGGGTACGAGATCAATACCCGCCAACGCCGGCACTTGAAATAGCAGTTGCGCAAAGCCCGCAATTAATACCCCCAATGCCAAAGCGAATGCAGGCTCCTCAAAAGCGGGGGTTAACCACAGCGCCGCGGCAATCAATGAAAGATTGAGGAGTACGGGGGTCAGCGCCGGAACGGCAAATCGCCGATAAGTGTTAAGGATCGCACCTGCAAACCCGGTGAGTGAGATAAGCAGGAGATAAGGAAAGGTAATCTTGATCAGATCACCGGTGAGGGCAAGCTTGGCAGGATCCCTCAGAAAGCCGGGAGCGAAAATAGTGGCGACCACAGGCGAGGCGAAAATAGTGAGTAATGTGAGCACCAGCAATGTACCGCCCAACACGCCGGCAACACGATCTACCAACTCTCGTACCGCTTTGAGACCACCCTTCTCTCGCGTATCCGCCAGCACCGGCACAAAGGCCTGAGCAAACGCACCCTCCGCAAAGAGACGACGTAAAAAATTCGGAATCTTGAAAGCAACAAAAAAAGCATCCGCATTGCCATTGGCGCCAATGACATTGGCGAGGACCACATCGCGCACTAAACCCAATACGCGGGAGAGCATGGTGGCAGCACCGACAGTGGCGCTGGAGCGCAACAAGGCGGGCGGGTCATTTGTGTGACCTGTGTCTGCGACAGATCCTTTTTCGGGATCGCGCCCTGAAGAATAGTCAGGCATGCCAGTCCGAGCGCAAACGATCACCGTGAAGGGCAAGCCACTGCAACGCAATTAGCGTATGACCATTATTGACCTCACCGCGATTCAGCATCGCGAGCGCCTCGGAGCGGGCCATCTGGTGCACCAAAATATCCTCGTGTTCGCTCTCTAAGCCCTGCACGGATCCGTGATCTGCTCCCCGCGTCTCACCAATGAAAAGACGAATTTGCTCCGAGCAGGCCCCTGCGCTGGGATAAAAGGTAGCAATCGGCTCCAGTCTGCTTACCTGACATCCCCCCTCTTCCTGCGCCTCACGCAGGGCCACCACCGAATCTGATTCCCCGTATTCGACAACGCCAGCAATGAGTTCAAGCATCCAGGGACTGTCTGCACCGCGCATGGCCCCCACACGGAACTGCTCAATCAAAACCACCTCATCGGTGCTGGGGTTCCAGGGCAGCACGCCCACCGCATCGCCCCGCTGAAACAACTCACGACGAATAGGTGAGGACCAGCCCCCGGCAAAAAGACGGTGGCGCAGCGTCAGCGTCTCGATCGCAAAATAACCGCTGAAACTGGCCTCAGTGCTCTCCAGCTCCACATCCTCGGCGCCAAACTGGCGCCGAAACGCCGTCAAAACCGCCGCTCCGTATACCAATCTACCGGCGCCGAGTGCTGATCAACCTTGTCGGCAACATCAAGAATCAAAGCAAAGAGCGCCATACGAACCAGCACGCCGTTATCACTCTGGCGAAAAATAGCCAGATTCGGATTATCGTTAAGGTCCACATCCAACTCGCGAGCCCCTGCGCGGGAATCCCGGGGCAGCGGGTGCATGATGACTGTATTGGGCTCACAGTTGGCGGTATAGACGCTTTGGTTGAGCCGGAAACGTCCGCGATACAGGTCCGCTTCCTCAGCGCTGGCAAATCGTTCTTCCTGAATACGGGTGCTATAAACAATATCCACATCCGCTATGCCCTGTTCCAGCGAATCGGTCTGACACACCTCATGCCCCGCCGCTTGCAGTGCATCCACCACTTCGACCGGCATGCTCAGCGCCTCGGGCGAGACCAGACTGACGCGAAGACCCGTAAACAGAGAAAGCAGTTTGGAGAGTGAATGAACAGTGCGGCCAAATCTAAGATCACCGACCATGGCGATACGCAGCCCGTCGAGGCCGCGATCGCGACCCGCCAGCTCAGAACGGATTGTATAAAGGTCTAGGAGCGCCTGACTCGGGTGTTCGTTGGCACCATCTCCGCCATTGAGGACGGGTACGCGACTGGCATGGGCAAACTCTGCAACCGATCCAGCCTCGGGATGCCGCATGACGATAATATCGGAGTAACCGCTCAGTACTCGGGCGGTGTCGTATAGCGATTCGCCTTTAGCAATTGCAGAGTGCTCAAAGCCCGTGGTTTCGCGTACTTCGCCGCCCAACAGATTAAAGGCGCTGCCAAAACTGATGCGTGTGCGGGTAGAGGGCTCGAAAAACATTGAGCCAAGAATCGCGCCCTGCAGGACCCGAGTGATTCTCTCTCGATGAGCATAAGGACGCATCGCATCGGCGACAGAAAATAGTTGCTCGACGTCAGCTCGCTCAAACTGGCTGACTGTCAGGATGTGGCTACCAGCAAACTGCATGCTTCGCACTCCCCTTGAGGCTATTTTCATTTGTGGCCCAGCCCGCTACCCAAGAACCTGAACAGGTCACTCATCGACCCGAAGGCCTCTGCCCACACAGGCAGCGTCAAGGCCCACTATTGTAGCGCCCTTCACTCCCCAACTAACAGGCCACCCACCCACTCCTCGAGCCGGCTCAGTGCAGCACGCGTTGCAGCGGTCATATCCGGATTGGCCCGCTCGACTGTGAGCGCCTGTTCGAAATCTTTCTGCGTAAACGTCCCCTCCCGCCACTGCATTTGGCAATGCTCACGCCACTGCGCCCGCTCGGCTGTGCTGAGCGAATTGGGATAATTGCGCGCACGGTAGCGAAAGAACAGCTGCTGAAGTCGGGAATCGGCAAAAGGAAAGGTGTGCTGCGCGAGCTGGGCGGGTGTCGCATTGATGATCTCATTACACAGCGCTCGATCAGCATCACCAACGAAACCGTCATAGAGCATCCTGTCTGGGTCAGTACGTTCCGGATAAGCCCTGTCGCGCCACAACTTTTGGAACCACTCGACAAATGCTTGCGGCCCGGACGCGCGATTTTTACGCAGTATCGCAAGGTGTGCTCGATGCCCCTCACCGTCGAGACCCAGTCGCTCAGCGACGGCACCCGCCACCCACTGGGCAGGCAGTAAAACTGGCGCTCGATTCAATCGAATCGTTTTTAAGGGCGGACGTTGGATCCCATCCGGCAGCGCCGCCTGGGGTGTGAACAAGTATTCGCGCACCTTGTCTGCGTCATCTTCGAGAAAGTGTGGCGGCAGGCTCAGGTCGACACATATCACCTCACTGTTATTGTCGGGATGCCATGCGACAGGCACCACCACGGCAAGATTATTGCGGGCAGCACCAAACATACCGGAAACATGAACCAGCGGCGTTAATGCTTGCAAATCGATCAACTGGCTCACCGCACGCTTGGAGCGCTGCGCAAAAAGTGTCCCGAACAGCTCGGGCTGCTGACGCTTGAACAAGCGCGCCACTTCAATAGTCGCCATCACATCAGACAGCGCGTCATGGGCAGCGCCATGATCTATGTCGTTCCCCGCCGTCAAATCCTCTAAGCGGAAGCTGGGTAATCCGTCCGCGCGACGCGGCCAGATAATACCCTCGGGCCGCAGAGCAAACATGGCACGGGCGACGTCGAGCAAATCCCACCGGCTATTGCCATTTTGCCATTCCCGCCCGTAGGGGTCGTGAAAATTGCGCCATAAGGTAAAGCGCGTGACCTCGTCATCGAAACGAATAGAGTTATAACCGACAGCACAGGTTTTGGGCCGTGACAGCTCCTGATGAATTCGCTGGATGAACTCGGCCTCGGGTAACCCTTTTTCTTCCGCTTCCTGGGGCGTGATACCCGTCACCCTGATCGCGGCGGGATGAGGCAATCGATCAGGGCTGGGGCGGGCAAAAAGCATCAATGGATCTTCGATCACCTCCAGCGCAGCGTTGGTGCGCACGCCGGCGAACTGCCAGGGCCTATCTTGATCCGGGTCTTTCCCGGACGTTTCATAATCGTGCCAGTAAAAAGAGTCAGATGAGCTCAATCGCCTGCTCTTCGATTCTGGCCTTCCAGATTTGAGGACCGGTGATGTGAACTGACTCACCGCGGCTGTCTACCGCAACGCTAACAGGCATATCCTTTACGGTGAAAGCGTAGATAGCCTCCATACCGAGATCGTCAAATGCGACGACCTCGGCTTTGGTCACTGCCTGGGACACGAGATACGCCGCACCCCCGACCGCCATAAGGTATACCGCGCCATGGGTTTTAATGGCCTCAATCGCCACCGGACCACGCTCGGCCTTACCGATCATGCCCGCCAAACCGGTTTGCTCGAGGATGTAATCGGTGAACTTGTCCATACGCGTGGCCGTGGTGGGTCCAGCGGGGCCTACCGCTTCATCGCGAACGGGATCAACCGGGCCCACGTAGTAAATAAACTTCCCGCGTAAATCGACTGGCAAGGATTCACCCTGCTCCAGCATCTGGGTCATACGCTTGTGAGCGGCATCCCGCCCTGTGAGCATAGTGCCGGAAAGCAACAGCGTCTCACCCGGCTGCCAGCTGTGAATATCCTCGCGGGTCACCGTATCGAGATCGACCCGGCGCACCGACTCACCGGGCTCCCAGCTGATGTCTGGCCACTGAGCTATGTCGGGTGGCGTCTGTAGCGCCGGCCCCGCACCGGTAAGGGTAAAATGCGCGTGGCGGGTGGCTGCGCAGTTAGGAATCATCGCGACTGGCAGGGAGGCCGCATGAGTCGGGTAGTCTTTTATCTTCACGTCGAGCACAGTCGTGAGACCACCCAAACCCTGAGCACCGATACCGGTCCGATTGGCCGCATCCATAATCTCCAGTCGTAATTCCTCGACGCGATTTTGCGGACCGCGCGCACGCAGTTCGTGAATATCAACCGGTGCCATCAGCGATTCCTTGGCCAACACCATGGCCTTCTCCGCTGTACCGCCGATACCAATACCCAGAATGCCGGGGGGGCACCAGCCCGCACCCATGGTCGGGAGGGTCTTGGCCACCCAGTCGACAATACTGTCTGAGGGATTTAACATTGCGAGCTTGGACTTGTTTTCCGAGCCGCCACCTTTCGCAGCCACATGCACACTCACTGCCTCACCGGGCACGAGGCGCATATGAATGACCGCAGGCGTGTTGTCACCGGTGTTCTGCCGCTTGCCCGCGGGGTCTTCGAGAATAGATGCGCGCAGCGTGTTGTCCGGGTGGGTATAGGCGCGGTGCACGCCCTCATTGATCATATCCTCGACACTCAGCTCGGCATCCCATTGCACCGCCATACCCACATCAATAAACACGGTGACGATGCCGGTGTCTTGGCAGATCGGGCGATGGCCCATTGCGCACATGCGTGAGTTAATCAAGATCTGGGCCATCGCATCTTTGGCGGCCGGATTCTGTTCCATTTCCCACGCGCGGTGCACCGCCTGGACAAAATCGAGGGGATGATAGTAAGAAATAAACTGCAGCGCGTCTGCGACGCTGTCGATAAGATCCTGTTGCCTGATCACTGTCATATCGTTG